>NBJMR02800__coassemble_1569_pt1 | contig 30062 bp, 27 predicted proteins | sample NBJMR02800__metabat2_low_PE_040 | metagenome-assembled genome bin NBJMR02800 | reverse complement strand
GAAAATTTCGATTTTTCGGACTGAATGCCAATAGGATAAGGTCCTGTGGAAGATGATAAAGTGAAGCAGGTAATCGATATCATCAAACATGAATGCGGCGAGAGACAGAAGATCACCGTCAACATGCCTTACGTGTCCGGCCCGGCCATGGTGAACTACTCCACCATGCCTATGACGGTGGAGGTGGGCGGCGCCACCATCTTTGTGGTGGACGTGGAACATTTTGAGAAGATTTGACGGGAGAAGGACTGCCGCCTGTTTTTGGTATGGAAAAAAGTACAAGAAAATTGAGGAAAGTATCTTGTATACAATAAACTTATAGTATATAATGAATACAGATGCTTAAAGATAAGAAAGGGGATTATGTCATGGGATTTATTGATGTAATTAAGGAGAGAGCGAAAGCCGACAAAAAGACCATTGTTCTGCCCGAGTCCATGGACAGGAGAACATTTGTGGCAGCTGAGAAGATTCTGAAAGAGGGACTGGCAAATCTGATCATTATCGGAACTCCTGAGGAGGTTGCCAAGAACAGCGAAGGCCTGGATATTTCCGGCGCTACCATTGTAAACCCGTTTACCTATGAGAAGACGGACGCTTATGTAGACCTGTTTGTAGAGCTGAGAAAGGCAAAAGGAATGACTCCCGAACTGGCCAGAGAGACCATGATGAAGGACTACGCTTACTACGGCTGCCTGATGATCAAGAACGGCGACGCAGACGGTATGGTGTCCGGCGCCTGCCATTCCACAGCAAACACCTTAAGACCCTGCCTGCAGATCATTAAGACCAAACCGGGAACCAAGCTGGTATCCGCTTTCTTCCTGATGGAAGTTCCCAACTGCGAGTTCGGTGAGAACGGAACCTTCGTGTTTGCAGACTGCGGCCTGAACCAGAACCCCACTCCCGACGAGCTGGCAGCTATCGCCATCTCTTCCGCAGAGAGCTTTAAGATGCTGGTTGGCAAAGAGCCGAAGGTAGCCATGTTAAGCCACTCCTCCAAGGGAAGCGCGAAGCATGACGACGTGACCAAAGTGGTGGAAGCGACCAGAATCGCAAAGGAGACCGCTCCTGACCTGGCTCTCGACGGAGAACTGCAGCTGGATGCCGCCATCGTTCCGGAGATCGGCGCCTCCAAGGCACCGGGCAGCACTGTGGCCGGACATGCCAACGTGCTGGTATTCCCCGATCTGGATGCCGGAAATATCGGCTACAAGCTGGTGCAGAGACTGGCAAAGGCAGAGGCTTACGGCCCCATGTGCCAGGGCATCGCAAAGCCGGTGAACGATCTGTCCAGAGGCTGCTCCGCTGACGACATCGTGGGCGTTGTGGCTATCACTGCCGTTCAGGCACAGAACCAGGACTGATAAACAGGAAGAGAGCAGACTTCCTGTAAAATAACTGAGTGCCGGGACAAGCTGTTCCGGCACTCCCTGCGGGAGAAGCCGGGCAGAACCGGATGATCCCGTATTTTTTGGAGAATATAGATAAAGGAGAAAACAACATGAAGATTTTAGTGATCAACTGCGGAAGCTCTTCCCTGAAATACCAGCTCATCGACATGGACAACGAGAGCGTTCTGGCTAAGGGTCTTTGCGAGCGAATCGGCATTGAGGGCTCCCTTCTGACCCACAGACCGGCAGGAAAAGACAAATATGTCATTGAGAAGGACATGTCGGACCACAAGGTAGCGGTACAGATGGTAATGGATGCCCTGGTAGATCCGGAGCACGGCGTGATTAAGAGCACCGACGAGATCTCCGCAGTGGGACACCGGGTACTGCACGGCGGCCAGTACTACAGCGACTCCATCGTGGTAAACGACGACGTGAAGAAAGTAATCCGTGACTGCTTCGAGCTGGGACCGCTGCACAATCCGGCCAACCTGATCGGAATCGAGGCCTGCGAGGCTGCTATGCCGGGCGTTCCTAACGTGGCAGTGTTTGACACGGCATTTGGACAGAGCATGCCCAAGAAGGCATACCTCTATGCCATCCCCTATGAGTATTATGAGAAATACAGCATCAGAAGATACGGCTTCCACGGCACCAGCCACCGCTTCGTATCCGCAGAAGTTCTGAAGTTCGCGGGACTGGATCCGGAGAAGGGCAAAGTGATCGTCTGCCATCTGGGCAACGGCGCCAGCATTTCTGCTTCCATCGGCGGCAAGTGCGTGGATACCAGCATGGGACTGACTCCTCTTGAGGGCCTTGTGATGGGCACCAGAAGCGGCGATGTGGACCCGGCAGTTCTTCAGTTCATCTGCAACAAGGAGAACAAGACGGTCAACGAGATGCTGGATATCCTGAACAAGAAATCCGGACTTCTGGGAATTTCCGGAATTTCCAGCGACTGCCGCGATGTGCAGAACGCCCAGCAGGAGGGCAACGAGAGAGCCGATATGGCCATCAAGTGCTTTGAGTATCGTATTGTTAAGTACATTGGAGCCTATGTGGCAGCCATGAACGGCGTGGATGCCATCGCTTTCACCGCTGGAATCGGCGAGAACGACGGCATGATCCGCAAGGATGTGTGCGACAGCCTGGGCTATCTGGGAATCACCATCGACGACGAAGCCAATAAAGTGAGAGGAGAGAGAAAGATGATCTCCACTCCCGACTCCAAAGTGAAGGTTATGGTAATGCCCACCGATGAGGAGCTGGCCATTGCGAGAGAGACTCTGGCCCTTGTAAAATAATAGCAAAAAACGGTTGACAAAAAAAAGTCGCCTATGTATAATAGCATAAGTGCGTATTAGGAGAAAATATGCAGATTAACTTATCAGAGCTGTTTTCCAGTGATGGAAAAGAGAAAACCTATACCCAGGATATTGAGATGACCCGGTTTCAGGCTCCTGACGGAGTGTACGAGATCGTGGAAAAAGAGCCCGTCCGGCTGACGGTCCGTCATGTGGGCAATCGGAAGCTGGAGATGAGCGGAGAGATCCGTCTGTCTCTGGAGATTCCCTGCGACCGCTGTCTGACGCCGGTGAAGGTGGATTTTGATCTCGATGTGGATTCTTCCATTGATATGAATCAGTCGGAGGAGGAGCGGGCAGCGGATCTCGATGAGCAGCCCTATATAAGTGGTAATTATCTGGATGTAGACCAGCTGGTCCGCAACGAGCTGTTGCTGAATTTGCCCATGAAGGTTCTGTGCAGGGAGGATTGCAAAGGAATTTGCAATAGATGTGGCGCCAATCTCAACTATGAGACTTGTGAGTGCGACAAAAGCACCCCAGACCCGAGGATGTCAGTAATCCAGGATATTTTTAAACAGTTTAAGGAGGTGTAAAACCATGTCTATCTGTCCTAAGAATAAAACTTCTAAAGCTAGAAGAGACAAGCGCAGAGCAAACTGGAAGATGAGCGCTCCCAACTTAGTAAAGTGCAGCAAGTGCGGAGCTTTAATGCTTCCCCACAGAGTGTGCAAGGCCTGCGGCAGCTACAACAAGAGAGAGATCGTTAAGGTTGAGGACTGATGAAAGATTCCGGTTTCCGGACACAGTCAGCTGAAATCTGAAGTGTGAGAAGGTATTTTCGAGAGCATGGGCTCTCGGAGATGCCTTCTTTTTTACTGTGAAAGCCCGGTCTCAAAACAGAGGCGGAACGGGCTGCTTGCAGACCGGATCGCGTGAGTGCGCAGCACGGAGTGATCCGAGGGCTTTCATGGTTCGCGGTGTCCGCGTCAGCGGAACACGGAGGTTTCCCGGAAAACGCCGTTCCCTTTCCATGGAAAATCTGCTATACTAAAGCCAAACCATTACAAACTTACAACAGGAGGTATCGCAAATGGAATATCAGGTTTCGGAAAAAGTACGGGAGAGTTTTGAGAAGCTGACGGGAAATGAAAAGGTTCAGAAGGCTCTGGCCTTTATGGAGAAGGATCACGAGAATATTGTGGAGAAGCAGATTGAGCTGACTCTGATTCCTTCCCCCACCTATCATGAGGAGAAGAAGGCGGCCAGGCTCCTGGAGATGTTTCAGGAAGAAGGTCTGACAGATTGCCATATTGACGAATACGGAAACTGTGTGGGAATCCGGAAGGGAACCGGCGGCGGAAAGACGGTTCTGGTGGAGGCCCACATGGACACAGTGTTTAATCTGGACACCAAGCTGGAGATCGTCCGGGAGGACGGATTTATCAAATGTCCGGGAATCGTGGACGATACCAGAGGCTGCGCGGTGGTTCTCTCCACCATCCGGGCTCTCAACGCAGCGGAGATCGAGACCAAGGGAGACATCCAGTTTGTGGGAACGGTTCAGGAAGAGGGAACCGGCGCCCTCAAGGGCATGAAATACTATGTGGAGCATCATCCGGAACTGGAGGCCAGCATCTCTGTGGACGGAGATGGGTATAAGGAGATTACCTATGAGGCTACGGGAATCCAGACCTATGAGGTGACCTTTAAGGGAATCGGCGGCCACGCCTGCATGATGTTCGGAAAGGTGGCCAATCCTCTTCACGCGGCGGCCAGGGCGGTAGCAAAGATCGCGGAGTTCCGTGTTCCCTCCGATCCCATGACCACCTTCGCTGTCACCAATTTCCATGCGGGAAGCTTTGAGGCGGTTCACGCCATCGTCCCGGAGGCGACTATCCGGTTCAATTTCCGCTCCAACTCCCAGGAAGAGCTGGAAAAGCTGAGAGGACGGATCTTTGAAGCCATTGAGGAAGCCTGCAAGGAGGAGACGGACCGCTGGGGACAGGATACCATTACCTACGAGGTAAAACACATCTGTGATGTGAACGCCGGCCATCAGGATTCCCACACCCCCATTGTGGAGGTTTCCATGCTCTCTGCCAATTATCTGGGCTGTGAAGAGCCGAAGCTGGGAAATGGCGGCTCCACCAACTGCAACCGGGCTCTGGAGGCGGGTCTGCCCGCCGTCTGTCTCGGCGGAGGCAGTGACTACGATATCCAGGCCCATACCCTGTCGGAACAGTTTAAGCCGGAGGGAGCTTATAAGTGCTGCCAGCAGGCTCTTCTGGTGGCGCTTCTGTGCGCGGGAAGCGAAGCTGCGGACAGTGTGATCGAATAAAGCGAAATGTAAATACAGAAAATGTGAGAATGTTCCGGGTGCCCCGGCTGCGAAAACTGCAGCCGGGGTATTTTTTTGTGCGATACGCCCGGCATGCAGCTGCCTCCCCGGAGGTGCAAGCACCTCCGGGGAGGCAGATATATGCCGGGCAACGGACAGCGAACAGCTTTGCTGTGAGCTGCCCGTGGTATCGCGAATCGGATAGGGGAAGGGACTTTCCCTATCCGATCATTCCAGAAGCCAAAAGGATGAAGGGGGTTTGTCTGTTTTGCAGAAAAAGTCCTTTGAAATTTTAGAAAAAAAATTTAATTTGACATATAATGTTACATAAGAATATAATATAACATAATAAAAATAGATAGCTGAAATACAGAAAAGGGGGTATGGCGATGAATCTGGATATGTATCTGAAACAGCTGGAGGAGCTGGTAAATATTGACAGCGGTTCCAGAAATCCGGCAGGCATTGCTCAGGTGGCGGACAAGCTGGCGGGATGGTATGAGCAGCTGGGCTGGCATGTGGAGCGGATCCCGCTGGGAGAGGAGACCGGACCGGTGCTCCTGATCACCAACCATCCGTCAGACCACTATGACGTCATGTTTGTGGGACACATGGACACGGTTTTTCCTGACGGCACAGCAAAGAAACGGCCATTCCGCGTGGAAGGGGACTACTGTTACGGTCCCGGCGTGGGAGATATGAAAAACGGCGATGTGGCCATGTATCACGTGGCGGCCAATCTTCCGGCGGAGGTTTCGGACCGGCTCTCCATCGCCATGGTTTACAATCCCGACGAGGAGATCGGATCCGTCTATTCCAGGGATGTGCTGGATTCCATTGGAAAGAAGGCGGATTATATCTTTGTCATGGAGTCAGCGGGTCAGAAGGGCACCAGGCACTGCTTTGCCAGAAAAGGCTCCCTGGGCTATGAGATCGAATTTCACGGCATCGCCGCCCACTCCGGTTTTATGTTCGAGGTGGAGAACGCTTCGGCCATCCTGGAAATGGCAAATTACATTGTGAAACTGATGGGCCTGGCCAGCCGGGAGGAGGATACCACCGTAAATGTGGGAATCGCCCAGGGGGGAACGGCAGGAAATGTGGTGGCGGATTACGCGAAAATCTCCGTGGAGATGAGGTTTAAAAAAGATTCCGAGCGGCTCCGCTTAAAGAGAGAGGTGGACACTCTGGTAAAGGGAGAGCCTTTTGTGAAAGGGGTGCGGACAGAGATTGTCCGGTCCCGGGAGAACATGCCTTTTGTTAAGACGGAGGAGGCAGCCCGGTTTGTGGCCCGCATGAAGGAGCTGGCAGATGAGCTGGGAATCGGATTCCAGGAGAAGGACCGGGGAGGCCTGTCTGACGCCAACCATTTGAGCCGGTGCGGCCATGCCGTCGTTCTGGACGGTATGGGCCCCCACGGAGCCAACGACCACAGTGAGAAGGAAAACGGATATATTGGATCGGTGGAGCCCTGCGTCCGTCTTCTGGTGACAGTTCTGGAGGATCTGGCGAAAACCAGGTGAGAGGAGAAGGAGGGGTAGTATTTGTTTAAATATGTAATTAAAAGACTGCTGTATGCCATTCCCGTGTTCCTGGGAATCACATTCGTTATTTATCTGCTGATCAATCTGGCGCCCGGCGGTCCTCTGGCCATTCTGGCCTCCTCCGGAGAGATGTCTCAGGCTGACCTGGAGGCCATGAGAATCACTCTCGGGCTGGACAAGCCTATTGTGGTCCGGTATTTTCTGTGGCTGGCAGATTTATTCCACGGTGACCTGGGAGTGTCTTACCGCACGTCCCAGGATGTGGCTATGATGATTTCCCAGAGAATTCTGCCGTCCCGGACTTTGACCGGCGTGGGAATTCTGGGTTCCATCATCATCGGGGTTCCCCTGGGAATCATATCCGCCTATAAGCCCAATTCCATCTGGGACCAGATCAGCACCTTTATTTCCTTTATCGGCGCGTCCGTCCCCAGTTTCTTTTTAAGCCTTCTGATGATTTATGTTCTCGCGGTAAAACTGAAATTGTTTCCCACCAGCGGCATGTACTCCTCGGGAGGCGGGGAGGATATTCTGGATATTCTGCACCATCTGGCTCTTCCGGCCTTTGCCTGCGGGATCCAGACCATTGGAAACTATATCAAACAGACCAAATCCAGCGTTCTGGAAGTACTCAACGAAGAATACATAAAAACGGCCCGCTCCAAGGGCCTGACCAATACGGTTATTGTTCTCAAGCACGCTTTTCGAAATGCCCTGATCCCCATTGTCACCACCATCAGCTTAAGTATTCCCTTCCTCATCGGAGGAGCCGTGGTGGTGGAGCAGATTTTCGCATGGCCGGGGCTGGGCAGCCTGATGATTATCTCCATCACCAGCCGGGACTATCCCGTGATCATGGGAGTGGCCGTGCTGATCTGCGCTGTGGTTCTGATCGCCAATCTGATCCTGGATCTGATCTACGCGGCTCTGGATCCGAGAATTGAGTTTAAGTAAGGAGGAGGCGGGTAAATGAAGAAAATACTGGAAAATCAGACCCTGAGAAAATTCCTCCGCAATAAAAAAGCTGTGTTTGGAGTGATTGTTGTGGCGCTGCTGGTGCTGGCAGTGCTGCTGATTCCTCTTTTCATGGATCTGGATCCCTATACGACGGACCGGACGGCGGGGTTTAATGCCAGGCCGTCCAGCAGCCACATCCTGGGGACGGATGACGTGGGACGAGATCTGCTCGCCAGACTTCTTTACGGCGGGCGGGTTTCCCTCTTTGTGGGAATCACCTCCACCATCATCTCCGTTCTGATCGGAATTCCCCTGGGCCTGATCGCAGGCTATTTCCGGGGGAAAGCGGAGTCTGTGATCATGCGGGTGGCGGACGCTTTCATGTCCTTTCCGTCTATGGTCCTGATTCTGGTGCTGGTGGCTGTGTTTGGACCGTCCATTCTGACGGTTACAGTGGTGATAGGAATTCTGGGGTGGACGGCCATCGCCAAGCTGATCTACGGCAATGTCCTCTCCATCCGGGAACAGGAATATATTCAGGCGGCCAGAGCCATCGGGATGAAGACCGGCCCCATTCTGCTGACGGAGGTGCTGCCCAACGCCATCCCGCCGGTGTGGGCCAATATTTCCTTCCGGGTGGCGGGAGCCATTCTGACAGAGTCGTCCTTAAGCTTTCTGGGCATGGGAGTACAGACCCCTCAGGCTTCCTGGGGAAATATTATCTACGCGGCCCAGAATCTTCTGGTGCTGACTGCCAGGCCCTGGGTGTGGATTCCGCCGGGTCTCTGCATCATCCTGGTGGTAGTCGGTTTCAATTTTATCGGAGAAGGCGTCAGAGACGCGCTGGATCCGAAAACAAAATAAATAATAAAAAAGGAGGAAGTATCTAATGAGAAAACGAACAATGCGGGTGTTAAGCCTTTTGACGGCGGCAGTCTTGTCAGCGTCCCTTTTGGCCGGCTGCGGAGGCGGCTCGGCCACGGAGACAACGGCGGCCCAGACTTCGGAGGGAGAAGAGACAGCGGCAGGTGAGGGGACGGAGGATTACTCCGATGTGGTGATCACCTACGGCATGACCTCTGCCTGGGACACGGTCAACCCCTACGGTTCCTCCTCCGGCTCCATGTATCAGCAGCTGGTGGCGGATAAGATTTATGACCGTCTGGCCTTTATCGAGGAGGCCGGTTCCGACATCACAGCCAGAGGAGCGGCTTCCTGGGAATCTGCGGATGACGGCATGGCGGCGATCTTCCATCTGGATGAGAACGCCACCTGGCACGACGGAGAGCCGGTGACCGCGGAAGACTGGGTGTTTACGGCCCAGCTGATCACGGACCCGGACTTCCCCTTTGGCTTAAAGAGCGAGTTTAACTCCTGGGCGGGCACCACAGACGCCGGCATTGAGGAGAGTGAGAATTCGGTCATGGTGGAGGCGCTGGATGACTACACCCTGAAAATGACCTTCAAGACAGTTACTCCTGTGGAGGACTGGCTGCTTCTGCACAACAAGTACTACTACGTACTTCCGGAACACCTTCTGGGAGACATTGCCCCGGCGGACATGATGTCGGACAGCTTCTGGAATTCCCCCATCGGTTCCGGCCCCTGCACCTTTATTTCTGAGATCTCCGGCAGCGAGCTGCAGCTGGGAAGCTTTGCGGACTATCAGCTGGGCGCGCCGAAGTTCGGCAAACTGGTGCTGAAGGTGATCGCTTCCACCAACACCATCACCTCTGTGGCGGCAGGTGAGATGGACGCGTTTTTCCAGGCGCCCACCACCGATGACGCTCTGGCGGCCCAGGATATGGGACTGGATGTGGAGAAATCGGCGGAGCCTACCAGCGTGGTGGCTTTCCTGATCAACAATCAGAATGTGCCGGACAAGAGAGTCCGCCAGGCCATGAGCTACGCCATTGACAAGGAACTCCTCATTGACCAGCAGCTCCAGGGACAGGGCCTGGCCTCCGCCACCTGCATTATCCCCGGTTCCCAGTGGGATTCAGGAATCACCTGGGAGAGAGATGTGGACAAGGCGAAGGAGCTTTTGGCGGAAGCCGGCTGGGATTCCAGCACCGTTCTTCAGATGGCGGTTATCTCCTCCCGTGAGAGTATGGCGGCAGTGATTCAGCAGAACCTGGCGGAAGCAGGCATCAACATTGAGATCCAGACGGTGGAGCTGGCAACCATGTTCTCCGGACTTCAGGACGGCACCTACGATCTGGGAATCTGCGGTACAACGGCTATGGACTATCCGCTGTGGATGTCCGGCTACTATGACTATCAGAACGCCACCTACTGCCAGATCACAGACACTTCCTACGCGGAGATCCAGGACGCCATCGCGGGAGAGCTGGATGAGAACGTCAGGAAGGAACTGGTAAACGAGTATCAGGATCTTCTGTATGATGAGATGCCGCTGGTGGTGCTCTATCACGGATACGGGTTCAGCGTGAAATCCGACCGTCTTCAGGGCTACAACGGCTTTGAGGGATCCATGAACAACCAGGCAGTCTGGAGATGGTCTGTGACGGAGTAATCCCAGGACGGAAACGGAGGAACGATAATTAGCAGGAGGGGTACGGATGGAGAATCGATTGCTGGAAGTTAAAAATCTGAAAGTTTCTTTTAAAGTTGGAAAGAAGAAACTGACTGCGGTGGAAGATATTGAGTTTTCCCTGGATAAGGGAAAGATCATCGGCATCGTGGGAGAATCCGGGTGCGGAAAAAGCGTGACGGCCACGTCGATTCTCCGGCTGGCCTCCCACGCTGTAAGTGAAATTGACGAGAACAGTCAGATCCTGTTTGACGGAGAGGATCTGACGAAGGTTTCCGAAGCCAGAATGCGCCAGATCCGCGGAAATGAAATTTCCATGATTTTTCAGGAGCCCATGTCTTCCCTCAATCCGGTTTACCGGATCGAAAACCAGATGCTGGAGATGATACGGACCCACAACAAAAAAATATCCAAAAAGGAGGCCCTGGGCCAGTGCATTGAGATGCTGAAGCGGGTAGGGATTCCGTCGCCGGAACAGAGGGTGAAGGAATTTCCCCACCAGCTGTCCGGCGGAATGAGGCAGAGGGTCATGATCGCCATGGCGCTTTTGTGCAGCCCCAGGCTGCTCATCGCCGATGAGCCCACCACTGCCCTGGATGTGACGATCCAAGCTCAGATTCTGAGAATTCTCCGCAGCCTGACAAAGGAATCCCAGACGTCCGTGATTCTAATCACCCATGACATGGGAGTGGTGGCGGAAATGGCGGATCACGTGCTGGTGATGTACGCGGGGAAAGGGGTGGAGTACGGGACAGCGGAAGACATTTTCGACCATCCCCTTCACCCTTACACCGTGGGCCTGCTGGAGTCCATCCCCAAGCTGGGAAGCGGCCGGGAGGAGCATCTGCACACCATTGAGGGCACTGTGCCGGGACTGGATGAGATGCCGGAGGGCTGCAGGTTCTGTACCCGCTGTCCTTACGTGGAAGAGCGGTGCAGGAAGGTGGATCCGGGCATGAGAGAGCGGAACGGACACCGCGTGCGATGTTACCGGTGGGAAGAAAGCGGCGGCGAAGACGCAGGAAAGGCTGGTGGGATGAAATGACGGCCCCATTGTTGGAAATCAAAAATCTAAAGAAGTATTATCCCGTAAAAAAAACAAGAAGTGGGGAAAAAACAGTAGTAAAAGCGGTGGATGACATTAATCTGACAGTAAATCAGGGTGAAATCATCGGCCTGGTGGGGGAATCCGGATGCGGAAAATCCACGCTGGGAAAAACGATCCTGAAGCTCCACAGCGTCACGGACGGACAGATCTTATTTCACGGGGAGGATATCACCTCCTACAATGAAAATCAGATGCGTCCCCTGCGGGAGAAGATGCAGATCATTTTTCAGGATCCTTATGCCTCCCTGAACCCCAAAAAACGGGTGGCACAGGCGGTTATGGCCCCTTTAAATGTCTCCGGGAAGTATTCCCAGAAGGAGAAGGAGGAGAAGGTGGAGGCCATTATGCAGGAGGTGGGGCTGGGGGAAAAGTTTCTGGACAAATATCCCCATGAGATGTCCGGCGGCCAGCGCCAGAGAGTGGTGATCGCCCGGGCGCTGATCAATGATCCGGAGCTGGTGATCTGCGACGAGCCGGTGTCTGCTCTGGATGTGTCTGTCCGCTCCCAGGTGCTGAATCTGCTGAAGGATCTGCAGAAGGACAGGAATCTTACCTACCTGTTTATCTCCCATGACCTCAGCGTGGTGGAGTATCTCTGCGACAAGGTGGCGGTGATGTATCTGGGGAGAATCATGGAGCTGGCGGACAAACGGGAGCTGTATGAAAATCCCCTGCATCCCTACACCCAGGCTCTCCTTTCCGCCATCCCGGTGCCGGATATCCATGCGAAAAAGGAAGAGATCATTCTCCAGGGAGAGGTGCCCAGCCCTATGGATCCCCCGAAGGGCTGTCTCTTCTGCACCCGCTGTCCCCACGCGTCAGACCGGTGCCGCCGGGAGGCGCCGGAGCTTAAAACTGTGGAGTGTGCCGGAGGCGGGACCCACCAGGCAGCCTGCTTCCTCTGTGAGGGAAGGGAGGAATAAAGATGCTTTATTTAAATCAGCTGAAGTTTCCGGATATCCCCTATGAGCACAACCTGGACGGGGGCGGAGCGCCGCCGGAAAAGAGCACGGTGGCTGCGGCGGGCTGCGGTCCCTGCTGTCTGTGCATGATGGTGGAAAATCTCACCACCGGCCATCTGGACCTGATGGACTGCCTTGCCATGTCGGCAAAGCTGGGAGCCAACCGGAAGCCGGGAACAGATCTGAAGATCCTGGGAAAATGGGTGGCGGAAAGTTACGGCCTGGATTTTTCTGTGACAGACGACATCAGAATCCTGGCGGAGCATTTGCGGCGGGGAGGTATGGCGGTGGCCAATTCCGGCGGGGACCGGGAGGGCTATAAGGGGATTTTCACCCATGGAGGACACTACATGGCGGTGGTCGCTCTGGACGGAGAGGAGGTCTGCATCCTGGATCCCTCTTATTTCCCCGGGAAATTCGACGAGGACGGCAGGAGGGGAAAGGTAAAGATGGCGGAGCCGTTTATTTACTGTTCCCTTCAGGTGCTGAAGAAAGACTGCGAAAACCGCAGTCCGGCATTTTACCTTTTTAAACGGAAAAGCCCGGTATTTTATCAATAGAAAAGGAGAGCATCATGGAAGTAAAAGAGATTATTGCGGAAATTAAAGAGAAAATGGCGGCCAGAGGCGGCCTGAAACACGTGTACTTTGTGGGGTGCGGAGGATCCAAGGCGGCGATTTTCCCAGGTCTGTATCTGCTGCAGAGCGAAGCAAAAAATTTCAGCGCAACCACTTATACCAGCAATGAATTTGTTCATGCCACACCGGCTCAGCTGGATGAGCGGTGCCTGGCGGTGATCTGCTCTCTGAAAGCCACTCCGGAGACGGTAAAGGCGGTGGAGACAGCCAACGCCGCGGGAGCCATCACCATTGCCATGACGGGATCCATGGAAACGGGAATGGCGAAGGTAGGCCAGTATGTGGTGACTTATTCCAACGGGGAGGATCAGGTGTACAGCAACTCCAACCAGGCCAACGCCCTGAGGATTGGATTTGAGCTTCTCCATCAGCTGGAGGGCTGGGACAAATATGAGCTGGCCATGGAGGCCTATTCCCACATTGACGAGATCGTGGCGGAGGGCAAGGAAAACTGTCTTCCGGCGGCGAGAGAGTGGGCTCAGAAGGTGAAGGATGAGCCGGTATTTTTCGTACTGGCGTCCGGCCCCAGTTTCGGGGTGGCCTACTCCATGTGCAGCTGCCATTTTATGGAAATGCAGTGGAAATACGCCATCTGCATGCACTCGGGAGAATATTTCCACGGACCTTTCGAGGTGACGGACAAAAAGCTTCCCATGGTTTTGATCATGAGTGAGGGACGGACGAGGGCTCTGGATGAGCGCTGCCTGAAATTCTTAAAAACCTACGGGGAAAACTACATCATCATCGACTTTAAGGAATTAAACAAGGGCAGAATTCCGGAGGAAGTGGCGGAATTCTTCAACCCGGTGGTTCTGATCCCCATTGAGCGGTTCTACGTGTCCCAGCTGGCGGAAGCGACGGGACATTCCATGGACGAGCGCAGATATATGTGGAAGGTGGAGTACTGATCCATCCCCAGGGAACAGCGGCGGATACGGTTTTCCCTTGATATTTGAACGTGTCTGTATTAAAATAGGAATATGTATGAATATTGCTGTTGGTTGGAGAGTAGACATGGGGAATAGAAAGCTGAACCAGGATGAAATGACGCCGCTATATGTCCAGCTGATGTCGGAGATTGAAAAAGATATTAATTCAGGAATCTACAAACCGGGAGACCGGATCATGACAGAGTCTGAGCTGGCGAAGACCTACGGGGTCAGTCTGATCACTGTGAGGAAGGCCATGGGCTCCCTCATGGAGAAGGGACTTGTGGTGCGGAAGCAGGGAAAAGGGACTTTTGTGACAAAGCCCAAGTTTTCCAGAAATATGAAGAAGCTGCAGAGCTTCAGTGAGATGTGCGTCCAGATGGGGGTGACTCCCGGGGCGAGGATGCTGGAAAACCGTCTGGTGAAGGCCGACGTCAAGACGGCCCGGTGCCTGGGCGTGGATCCGGGAAGCGATGTGATTTACATATCCCGCCTCCGGTTTGCAGATCAGGAGCCGGTCCAGATAGAGAAGAATTTTTTCCCGTTAAAATACGCTTTTCTGCTGGAGGCGAAGTTTGACGACAATTCCCTCTTTGATTTTCTCAGGGAAAAAGCGGGAGTGCGGGTGGCCAGCTCGGAAAAGGTCATTGAACTGTGCCGCGCCACTGCGGATGAAGCGGATCTTCTGGGAATCAAAAAGGGAGATTACCTTCTGTTTGTCAGGAGCACCGCCTTTGACGATCATGGAGATCCCCTCTATGCGGGAACCCAGATCATCAACGGGGACCGTTTTTCTCTGTATGTGTACGAGAGCATAGGAAACTGAGAGGAAAAATCAATCAATAGGGGAGACAGTAAAGGCTGTCCGTCTGAGAAGGCGGGCGGCCTTTTTTTTGGTGTTTTTATCAGAAGAAACCATGCCTATTCGGCGGCCGGGAAAATGCGATTGACAAGGAAGAATGATTAGAATAAGATATATATTATAATATAATGATATATAATCTATTTCAGAGGAGCGGCAAATGAAGGTAATAGGCATCGGAGATAATGTGTGTGACAAGTATGAGCATCTGAGCATGATGTTTCCCGGAGGACAGGCTCTGAATTTTTCTGTCTATGCAAAGATGCTGGGGGCGGAATCTTCCTATATGGGGGTATTCGGCGACGATCCGGTGGCGGAGCATGTGATCCGGACCCTGGATCAGCTGGGGGTGGAGCATGGAAGGTGCCGTCAGTATCACGGGGAGAACGGCTGCGCCAGGGTAACCCTGGAAAAGGGAGACCGGGTTTTTCTGGGGAGCAACCGGGGCGGCGTTGCCAGGGAGCATCCTCTGGAGCTGACAGAGGAGGACTTGGAGTACATAAAGGGATTTTCCCTGGTGCACACCAGCAACAACAGCTATTTTGAAAGACAGCTTCCACGGGTGTGGGCAACGGGCGTTCCCATCTCCTTTGATTTTTCCGGCAGGTGGACGAACAAGGAGCTGGTAAGACAGGTGGCACCCTGCGCCTCCTGGGTGTTTTTATCCTGCGGATCCCTTCCGGAGGAGGAGGTCCGGGAGATCTGCCGCGAAATGAAGGGGGAAGGGTGCAGGAGAATTGTGGCTACCCGGGGAAGCCTGGGATCGGTGTATTATGACGGAGAAGATCTGATTTTTCAGCCGCCGAAGCTGGTGGAGGCCGTGGATACTCTGGGGGCGGGGGATTCTTTTGCCACAGCGTTCCTGCTCTCCGTCACAGAGGCTGCGGGAGGAGATCTGGAGAAGCTGGAAGAGGACAGGGATGCCTTCCGGGCCCAGATTGTCCAGGCCATGGAAAAGGGAGCGGAATTTGCGGCGAAAACCTGCCTGGTGCAGGGAGCCTTCGGCCACGGAACGGCTTTCTGACAGAGTGGCAGAAGGAGTGCTGGCGTTTTCTTCCGCGGTGCCTTTGGCGGATTCCCCCGCTTTGTAAAATTTCTGTAAAACATTTACTTTGACATTCCTTCTCTTTTCCTGTAAAATAGTAAGCCGTTTGAAACTATTTACGGGAGAGAGAAGTAAGATGAAAAAAATACAGACATCCGGCTGGAGAAGGGCGTGTCTGTCTGCGGGAGGAACGGTTCTGTTTCTGGCGGCGGTGCCCTTTGCAGCTTTTTACATGATGCAGTTTCTGTTTGGGGGACTGCCCTGGGAGTATTCCCTTTCCGTTGCCCTGGGCAATGCCCTGTGCGTGGGAATGATTTACTATCCCCTCTGCGCTCTGACCGGCCGCCCGGTCCTTTCCGGCCTGACGGTGGAGATCCTGGCAGGCATCTGGGGAGCGGCCAATTATTATGTAGCTGAGTTTCGCGGAAATCCGGTGCTGCCCTGGGACTTTACTTCTCTGGGAACCGCGGCGGCGGTGTCGGGAACCTACCGGTTTGACATTACCTGGAGAATGGCACTGGTTCTGGCGGTGACCGTCCTGCTGGGGGTGGCTGTAATCATTGGCAGGAAGCGGGCGTGGTTTCGCCTGCGCATATGGGGCCGGGCAGCGGTGCTGGCCTGCGGGATTTTCTGCGTATACACCGTCTTTCGGACAGACCGGCTGAGCCGGCTGGGGGTTTCCGCTGATGTGTGGGATCAGGCGGGTGCCTATCTGGAGCGGGGAATGGCGGGAGCTTTTGTGAGCAATCTGAAATTCCTGGATGTGGAGGTGCCGGAAAATTACTCTCCGGAGCGGGCCAGACAGCTTCTTGTGGAGGCGTCCGCCGCGGCGGACGGAGAAGAGGGCACCCGGCTGGCGGCAGCGGGAGATCCGGTTCCAGCGGCGGAGACCCATGTGGTGCAGCCCCACATTATCGCCATTATGAATGAGTCCTGGGCAGACTTTGAAGAGTTTGAAAATCTGTCTCTGACGGACCGTGTGATGGAGTATATTCCCTCCCTGGACGCGGCCAAAGGCCACGCCTACACTTCTGTGTTCGGCGCGGGAACCAGCGCCAGCGAGTTTGAATTCCTCACAGGCAATACCATGGCGTTTCTGCCGCCGGGGAGCATTCCCTATCAGCAGTACATTCTGGAGCCGTCAGAATCCATGGCGTCTGTGCTGAAGGACAACGGCTACACCTGTCTGGCCTTTCACCCGGGAGAGAGAAGTTCCTGGCAGAGAAACCAGGCCTATCCGCTGCTGGGATTTGATGAGTTTAAATGTGGGGAGGATATGAACGTGGAGACGGCAGAGTCCCACGGATATATCAACGATCAGTCGGATTTTAATCAGCTGATCTGGGAGTTTGAAAACCGTGATCCTGGGGAGAAGCTGTTTCTGTTCAACGTCACCATACAGAGCCACGGCAGCTACACAGACCCGGACTACCCGGCAAAGGTTCAGCTGACGGACGAGCCGGGAGAATACCCCATGGCGGAACAGTATCTGACCCTGGTCAGGGAGACGGACCAGGCCTTTGAGAAGCTGATCCGATATTTTGAAAAGCAGGAGGAGCCGGTGCTCATCGTCATGTTCGGAGATCATCAGCCGTCGGTGGAACAGGAATTCCTGGATAAGGCCTACGGCGTGGAGCAGAAGGATATGACCATGGCCCAGTACATGGGAAAGTTCCGGGTGCCCTTTATGATCTGGAATAATTACGGCCTGGAGGTGGAGGCCCCGGAGATCACCAGCCTGAATTTCCTGGGACAGTACGTGCTGGACTGCGTCGGGATTGACGGCGGGGAGTACAGTGATTTCCTGCGGGAGTTCCAGCAGGAGATACCGGCCCTGACCTTTTCCGGATATTTTGACAGTGAGGGAAAGGCCCACAGCCATCTGGAGACCAATGAGCTGGATGAAGTGATCGGGGAATATGAAACGGTTCAGTATTACCGGATGTTTGAGAAGTGAAAAAAGGAGAGAAGACGGTCGGAAGGCGTCTTCTCTCCTGCGTTATCTGGAGATTTTTATTTGGATTCAATGGCGTCAATAGCATCGATCACCGCAGCCCGGAAGCCCTTTTCCTCCAGTACGGAGACACCCACAATGGTGGTTCCGCCGGGGGAGCAGACGGCGTCCTTCATGGCGCCGGGATGGGTTCCCGTCTGAAGCTGGAGTTTCCCGGTGCCTGCGATCATCTGGCTGGCAAGGCGGTAGGCCGCCGCCCGGGGAAGTCCGTGCTTCACAGCTCCGTCCGCCAGAGCCTCAATAAACATGCTGGCAAACGCGGGGCCGCAGCCGCTTAAGGTTCCGGCCACGGAGAGCTGGGAGGTCTCCACCGGCTGGATCACAGCGATGGAGGAAAACAGCTCCTCAAATGCCTGGTAATCCTCCTCTGTCAGGGAGTGGCGGTTCTCACAGACGATAATTCCCTCCCCCACTGACACGGGAGTGTTGGGGATGGTGCAGATCAGCCGGCTGCCGGCGGGCATGATGGCCTCATACTTTGAGAAATTCCAGCCGGCCGCCACGGATACCACAATTTTTTCCTTCAGGATATTCCAGATGGGGGCGGTGACTTCCTCGATCAGATAAGGCTTTACAGCCAGCACCACCAGGTCAGCCTCCCGTGCTACATCCTCGGCGGTGGGAAGGGGACGGAAGCCCTTCGCCTCCGTGTTTGCCTTCAGCTTTTCCCAGTGTTTTGCGCAGGCGCAGATCTGATCCGGCCTGACCGCGTCAGCTCCGATCAGCCCTTCTGCCATGGCCTGAGCCATATTTCCAAACCCGATAAATCCAATGTTCCGTACCGTACTCATGCCAGTCAGCCTCCTTTACATTGCTTTGCACACGTCCACCCACTGCTTTGCGTGGGAATACTCAGCCAGCTCCTCACAGGTCAGCTCAATGGCTGAATTGGAGCTTCCCGCTGCGGGGAACACCGTCTCAAACCGCTTCATGGAATCATCCAGATAGACGTCCACATGGTCCGGGTTGGCGAAAGGACAGACTCCGCCGATGGCGTGCCCTGTCAGGCGCTCCACGTCCTCCCCGGAGAGCATCTTCGCTTTATAGCCGAAGAAATGTTTAAATTTGCTGTTGTCAATCTTCATATCTCCGGCTGTGATCACCAGAAGACAGCCGTCACCGTCTTTCTCATAAAAGGAAAGGGTCTTGGCGATTCTGGCCGACTCCGTTCCCACGGCCTTGGCTGCCAGCTCCACCGTGGCGCTGGAAACCGGAAATTCCAAAATGTCCCCTTCCCGTCCATACTGACGGAAATACTCACGTACCTTTTCAATTGCCATAATCTCTGCCTCTTCTCTGAAAAAATGTCAACTGCCCGCTCGGACAGCCCTGGCCAAAAACCATTGCTCATAATTGTATCATTGATATTGGGAAATGTAAATGGTATAATCTCCACGTGACCAAACCGCGCAAAGCGGAGGTGAGACCCACCAACTCAAGAAAAGAACGAGGAAGCGAATGTCAAAATCATTATATATAGCAGAAAAACCAAGTGTGGCCCAGCAGTTTGCCGCTGCCTTAAAAGTTTCCGGCCGGCGGGCTGACGGCTACATCGAATCGGACGACGCCATCATCACCTGGTGCGTCGGCCACCTGATCACCATGAGTTATCCGGAGGCGTACGATCCGGCTCTGAAGCGGTGGAGTCTCTCCACCCTGCCTTTTCTCCCGAAAACTTTCAAATATGAGGTGATCGGCTCTGTTTCCAAACAATTCCGCATTGTCAGCGGCTTATTAAACCGGCCGGATGTGGACACCATATACATATGCACCGACTCCGGGCGGGAGGGAGAGTACATTTACCGCCTGGTGGACCAGATGGCAGGGGTCCATGGAAAGACGAGAAAGCGGGTATGGATCGATTCCCAGACGGAGGAGGAGATTCTCCGGGGAATCCGGGAGGCGAAGGACTGGTCGGAATACGATAACCTGGCGGCCTCCGCCTATCTCAGGGCAAAGGAAGATTACCTGATGGGAATCAATTTCTCCCGTCTTCTCACTTTAAAATACGGACCGTCCATCTCCCAGTATCTCCGCACGGACCGGACGGTGCTCTCTGTGGGCCGGGTGATGACCTGCGTTCTGGGCATGGTGGTGCGCCGGGAGCGGGAGATCCGGGAATTTGTAAAGACTCCATTTTACCGGGTGCTGGGCACCTTCGGGGATGAAACCTTCCGGCTGGAGGGAGAATGGCGGGCAGTTTCCGGCTCCCGGTATTACCAGTCCCCCCATCTCTACAAGGAGAACGGATTCAAGGAGAAAAAATATGCCCAGGAGCTGATCGGCCGCCTGTCAGCGGTCCGCCCGGCGGAGGGAACTCTGACAAAGCTGGAAAAGAAGAAGGAGATGAAAAATCCGCCCCTTCTCTACAATCTGGCGGAGCTGCAGAACGACTGTTCCAAAATGTTTAAGATCAGCCCCGACGAGACCCTGAAAATTGTCCAGGAGCTCTATGAGAAAAAGCTGGTCACCTATCCCAGAACGGACGCCAGAGTGCTTTCCACGGCGGTGGCAAAGGAGATTCAGAAAAATCTCAGCGGTTTAAAATCTGTGGGAGAGCTGGGAACATATGCCGGGGAGATTCTGGAAAAGGGAGCTTACCAGGGCCTGGCAAAAACCAGATATGTCAATGACAAGCAGATTACAGACCACTATGCCATCATTCCTACCGGCCAGGGCCTGGGGGCCCTGCGCAGTCTGAAGGGACTGTCCGCATCCGTTTATCAGGTGATCGTCCGCCGTTTCTTAAGTATATTTTATCCTCCGGCGGTGTACCAGAAATTCAGCCTGGAGATCCAGATGAAAGAGGGAGAGCACGGGGAGACCTTTTTCGCCAGCTACCGGGTGCTGGTGGATGAGGGATATTTGAAAGTGGCGGCGGTGCCCGGCAGAAAAAAGAAGGACGGGCAGGATAAGGACGATGAGACGGTGCAGGCCAGCGATCCCGCGTTTCTGGAGAGGCTTCATTCCCTGAAGAAGGGGGCAGTGCTGCCGTTAAAGGGACTGGCCATCAAAGAGGGGGAGACCTCCCCGCCGAAGCGCTACACATCAGGTTCCATGATTCTGGCCATGGAAAACGCGGGTCAGCTCATCGAAGATGAGGAGCTGCGGGCCCAGATCAAGGGAAGCGGCATCGGAACCAGCGCCACCAGGGCTGAGATCCTGAAAAAGCTGGTCAATATCAAATATCTGGCGCTGAACGGAAAAACCCAGGTGATCACCCCCACGCTTCTGGGGGAGATGGTGTTTGACACGGTGAACGCCTCCATCCGCCAGCTTTTAAATCCGGAACTGACGGCCAGCTGGGAGAAAGGGCTGACCTATGTGGCGGAGGGAACCATCACTTCCGATGAATATATGGAAAAATTAGAAAAATTTGTAGCCGGAAGGACCTATTATGTGTTAAAATTGAGAAATCAGTATGATCTGCGCACGGCGTTTGACGCCGCCGCTGTCAATTATAAAAAGTAATGGGGGACGCTCAGGCAGCCAAAAGCTGCCGCCGGATCCCGGGAAGTAAGGAGAGAAATCATGAAAAAAGAAGAAATGACCATCCAGGCGCTGTATGACCTGACCAATACCATCAGCCGCAAATGGCTGGAGAAATACACGTATCCGTGGGAAGTGCTTCCCCACATCGGCGAGATCATCGAGGAGATCGCGAAGATCCTTCCCGCCGGAGAGTATCAGCTCATCGGCAAGAATATGTACGTTCACAAGACGGTGAAGCTGCCGCCGACAGCAGCCATCAAGGGACCGCTGCTCATCTGTCCTGACACGGAGATCCGCACCGGCGCTTTCCTGCGGGGCAATGTGATCATCGGAGGCGGCTGCGTCATCGGAAATTCCACAGAGATCAAGAACGCCATCCTGTTTGACCGGGTTCAGGTGCCTCATTTCAACTACATTGGAGACTCTATCCTGGGAAGCAGGGCCCATTTCGGAGCAGGCGCCCTCACCTCCAATGTGAAGTCTGACAAGACTCTGGTGAAAGTTCACGGGGAGGACGGCGACATTGAGACCGGCCTGAAGAAATTCGGAGCTATGGTGGGAGACGGAGCGGAGATCGGCTGCAACAGCGTGCTCAACCCCGGTACCATCATCGGCAGGAATTCCAATGTATATCCCCTGTCCAGCGTGCGCGGCTGCGTAAACGCGGATTCCATCTATAAGAAGCAGGGCGAGATCGTGGAGAAACAGTAAGATGCTGTCCCTGCGCGGCTGTCAGAGAAGACGGCGGCGCAGGGACTTCCTGCATTTTTGGGAGAAACAGAGGGGAGAAGGAACATGAATCTGAACACGAAAGAACGGACGGTTTATCTGGCGGAAAAGCTGGCCGGGGAGGGGGATCTCTCCGATGGAGAGCTCCTGGAGCTGATCCGGGACCGGAACGGGGCGTCCGCAGAACGTCTGCGCCAGCTGGTGGGGGAGGTGAGGGACCGGGTTTACGGGAGGAAGATCTATATCCGGGGACTGATTGAATTTACCAATTACTGCAGAAACAACTGCTATTACTGCGGAATCCGCCGGGAAAATGAACATGCACAGCGCTACCGCCTGAGTGAGGAGGAGATTCTGGAGTGCTGCCGGGAAGGGTACGGGCTGGGGTTTCGCACCTTTGTGCTCCAGGGTGGAGAGGATCCCTGGTACAGCCAGGACCGGCTGGAACATCTGGTGAGGGCCATCCGCCGGGAATTTCCGGACTGCGCCATCACTCTCTCCGTGGGGGAGCGGAGCCGGGAAAGCTATGAGGCTCTGTTTGCGGCCGGCGCAGACCGGTATCTGCTCCGCCATGAGACGGCGGTGAAGAGCCACTATGAAATGCTTCATCCCCGGGAGATGAGTTTTGACCACCGGATGCAGTGCCTCCGGGATCTGAAGGACATCGGGTATCAGACAGGCTGCGGCATGATGGTACAGTCTCCAGGCCAGACCCTGGAAGATCTGGTGGCGGATCTGCGGTTTATGAAGGAATTCCGCCCCCATATGATCGGGATCGGCCCATTTCTCTCCCACAAAGACACTCCGTTCAGAGATGAGAAGAGCGGGACGGCAGAGCTGACGGTCTATCTTCTGTCTATTATCCGCCTTATGCTTCCTCAGGTGCTGCTCCCGGCCACCACGGCTCTGGGAACTGCGGAGGAAGGGGGACGGAAGCTGGGAGTGCTGGCAGGAGCCAACGTGGTGATGCCAAATCTGTCCCCCGCGGGGGTGAGAAAAAAGTACATGCTGTATGACAACAAGCTGTCCGGCGGCTCTGAGGCTGCGGAACATCTGGATCTTTTAAAGAAGGAGATGGGCTCCATCGGGTTTGCGGTGGCGGTGGACCGGGGCGACAGTCTTATGGACAGCGGAGAGGACGACAAGGAGGAATAGAAAATGGGATTGAATGATACACCGTCGGCCGAGCGGGTGCATATCGGCTTTTTCGGGCGCAGGAATGCGGGAAAATCCAGCCTGGTCAATGCAGTGACCGGTCAGGAGCTGTCTGTGGTTTCTCCGGTGAAGGGGACGACCACCGATCCGGTTTACAAGTCCATGGAGCTTCTGCCCCTGGGCCCGGTGGTGATCATGGACACTCCCGGTTCCGATGACGAGGGGGAACTGGGAGAACTGCGGGTGAAGAAGACTGCGGAGACTCTGGGAAGGACGGACTGCGCCGTGCTGGTGGTGGACGGAGAGAGAGGAATGACCGACAGGGAGTGGGAGCTGGTCCGCATGTTCCAGGAGAGGAAGATCCCCTTCCTGGTGGCGTGGAATAAAGCGGATCTGGCGAATAAAGCGGGAGACGGACCGAAGGCGGAGAGCCTGGCCTCCGATCCGCGCCTTGGGGGAACTCCAGTCCTGGGAGTCAGCGCGGTGACGGGAGCGGGCATTCGGGAGCTGAAGGAAAAGATTGCGGAGACTGCCTTAAAAGATCGGGAAGGGCGGGAGAACAAAGGACTTCTGGGAGGTCTTCTCACCCAGGGCCAGACGGCGGTTCTGGTGATTCCCATTGATGAATCGGCGCCGAAGGGACGGATCATTCTGCCTCAGCAGCAGGCGATCCGGGATATTCTGGATTCCGGGGCCTTCGCCATAACCACCAGGGATACGGAGCTGGGAGAGCTGATGGAGAAACTGATCCGCACTTCCAGCCTGCCGGATCTGGTGATCACGGACAGTCAGGCCTTCGGGAAGGTGAAAGATCTGGTTCCCAGAGAGGTGCCCCTCACCTCATTTTCCATTCTCATGGCCCGTTACAAGGGATTTCTCACAGATGCGGTCCGGGGGGCCGCAGCCATCCGGAAGCTGAGAGATGGGGACCGGGTGCTGATTTCCGAGGGCTGCACCCATCATCGCCAGTGCAACGACATCGGCACAGTGAAAATTCCCCGCCTGCTGAAAAAGACTACGGGAAAGGATCTGGAGATTTCCACTTCCTCCGGCCGGGAATTTCCGGAGGATTTAAGCCCCTTCCGCCTGGTGATCCACTGCGGCGGCTGTATGCTCAACGAGCGGGAAGTGGAGTTTCGGAGAGACCGGGCAAAGGCCCAGGGAGTTCCCTTCACCAATTATGGGATCGCCCTGGCGGGTATGAACGGCATTCTCGGCCGGAGCATAGAAATGTTTCCGGAGCTGAAAGGAATTTCGCAGGAGTTTTAACCGGTCTTCCGCAACAGAAAAGAAGAGCTTTTCGTCATTCTCTTCAGAGAGTGGGAAAAGCTCTTCCAGTCTGGTCTGTTTTATTTGGTTCCAAAGATCCGGTCGCCGGCATCTCCCAGGCCGGGACAGATGTAGGCGTTTTCGTTGAGGCAGCGGTCCACATGGCCCACGTAGATCTGAATGTCCGGATGGGCCTTGCGGAGACGCTCCAGCCCTTCGGGAGCTGCGATGATAGACATGAATTTGATCTTCTTTCCGCCGTGTTCTTTGATGAAATTGACGGCGGCCACGGCAGAACCGCCGGTGGCCAGCATGGGATCGGTGACCACGATGGTCCGCAGTTCAATGGGATCCGGCAGCTTGCAGTAGTACTCGTGGGGTTCGTGGGTGACTTCGTCCCGGTAGAGGCCGATGTGACCTACCTTTGCGGAGGGAACCAGGGCGAGGATTCCGTTTACCATCCCCAGTCCCGCCCGGAGAATGGGAACTACCGCCAGCTTTTTGCCGGCAATCATAGGGGTCATGCAGGTTTCGATGGGAGTTTCCACCTTCACTTCCTGCAGAGGAAGATCTCTCAGGGCTTCGTAGCCCATGAGCATGGCGATCTCCTCCACCAGGGCGCGGAACTCATTGGTCCCTGTGTTTTTGTCCCTGAGAATGGAGATCTTGTGCTGGATCAGCGGATGATTGAGTACAGTTACATTTTCCATGGTATATTCCTTTCTCTATTTGGTTTCCGGTGTAAAGGCCACGAGGGCGTAGTCCCCCAGAGCGTGGGGAACGGGGATGGAAAAGTAGATATCCCCTTCTTTTTCGTAGCTGAAGCTTTCCGGGAAGGTTTCTCCTTTAATGGGGAAATCCGCCTGGCGGAAAAGCTGAGTGTAATAATCCATGGACTGGGAGGCGATATACTCCTTGACTGCGGCCTCTCCGTCGGCATCCAGACCTTCAAACTGGCAGCCGTCAGACATGACATATCCGGCCATGGTGGACGGCTCCGCATAGGTGGTAAATCCCACGTCTGAAGCCTGATCCATGTCAACGGTGTTGGTGTAAAACACAGCTGTGGAGTAGGCAGCTCCCGCTGCGGAGAGCTGTCCCGTATAGACTGCAGTGAGCCGCTGACGGTCCGCGGATACGATCTGACAGCGGACCGTCAGGCTGTCGTCCGCCTCGTTTAAGTCCTGGGCGTCAATGATGGACAGGGCATTATTTTTCAGCAGGTCATTGACGGCATCCTCCGTTTCGCTGCTGTTTAAACCGGAGACCACGGGATACTGTATGGACACCTTTCCGGAGGTGTAGGTCTCCAGGGAGGTGGACAGGCCTTTGGAGGAATCCGGGCGGGTATTTCCCTCCGCCTGGGAGGATTCCTCGGCTGCTGTCCCTGTCTCCGCTTCCGTTTCTTCTGAGGAAGCCATGGTTTCTGCCCCCGTAGTGTGGGAGCTGGACAGATCTACATTGTTTTTGGAACCGCATCCGGCTGCCAGACACATGCCGGACAGCAGGAAAACAGGAATGATAAGAGAACGCTTCATAGGCAGAGTCTCCTTTCTTGATTTGAGCTCATTATATACCAAAAAGCGGGATTTTTCTACTGCTTTCGCGGAGGCCGAATGCTTTTTAAGGATAAATTATAAAAATCGTAAAGTCTGAGGACATGGGCCATAGTATAATGGCTGTAATAAAAGGAGAAGGAGGAAGAAAATAGTATGGGTTTTCTGGACAGTGACGACAGAGAGGTGCTGGCGCGGATCGGATTCCAAAACGGCAGGAAGGGCGGAAGCCTGGTCCATTACCTGAACAAGCGCCTGAGCGGCGGAGACGGGCTGGGGGGCCTGGCTTTTGCCGGAAATGACAGGGAATTGGCCCTGTGGATGGCCAGAGGCTGCTGCGCTCTGGGAGACTATGAACACTACTACATGGCAGCCCAGTGGCTGGGGAGGGCCGGAGGAGAAGAGTCGGCCGAAGGAGAATCTCTCTATCTTATGGCTTTGGCCGCCATGTACTGCGGCCGGCCGGAGGAAGCCCTTTCTTACGCGGAGAGCAGCGTGGGACAGGAGGAAGGGCGGCCGGAAGCCTGGCACCTTCTGGCAGAGCTTTACAGCTTCGCCGGGGAGCAGCAGAAAGCCCTGGATGCGGTGGAAAAAGGCCGGCCGGCCGGCGGCTTCCCGGAAGACTGGGACCGGCTGGAACAGATGATTCTGGCGGGAGACAGTCTGGAGGCTATGGAAAAAACAAGAATCCGGAACATGAGCGCCCGGGCCGGAGAGCAGGGCAGCCTGCTGGAGAAATGCCGGCTGGAAGCGACGGACGGCCTGGTCTGCGACCGGGCGGGGCTGGAAGGGGTGATGTCGGTGCTGAAACCGGAGATCTGGGATGGGGATGAGCCCTACTGCGGGTTCTGCTGCCTGAACGGGGACCGGGAACTGACGGGCGCGTTTTACATGAATGAGGCCGCCGTATCCAAGTGGAAGCCGGAAGAGCTGCACAGGATTCTCGGGGCCCTGCCGGAGATGGAAGGGGAGGGACGGAAAGCCCTGGCGGAAAACGGAGCCGGAGACGGGGAGCTGTGCCTTCTGGAGCTGTATCCGGATCACACTCTGGGCCTGGTGTTTGAGACGGAAACCGGAGAGCAGAAGGTGGCTGTGGATGGGGCCGGAACGGTCAGCCGGGAGATGGAGACCACGGCCTCCGCGGAGAGCTCCCTTCTGTTGAGGGAGCCGGGATGGAACTTTGAACAGCTGAAAAAAGATCTGTATCTGGACTGGGGGATTTCCTGCGGGGAGATGGAAGAAAAGGGGATGCTGACCTTTTTAGACAGCGGTATGAAGGTGACGGTGAGCCTGGGACTGGACGGAAACAGAAATGTCTGCCTGACGGCGGTGGTTCTGGGAGAGGAGGGGCAGCAGCTGGAAGCGGAGCTGGAGCTGGAGCGTGTCCTGGAGTCCTGCAGAAAGCAGAAGGGAGTGGGATGAGAAATTTAAACAATGATTGACCTTCTTATCATACACTGCCGGCATAAGGTATTTTCGTTTGAAATGTTTACGAAAACTATTGCTTTTTTAATTTGTTTCTGATAAGATATTTTTTGTTGATCATTGGAAGCCGGCTTGTCGGAATGGCAGACGAGGTGGACTCAAAATCCATTGGTGGCGACACCGTGCGGGTTCAAGTCCCGCAGCCGGCAGTGATAAAGATCTCGTGTTTATTTTAGAGAAAACACGGGATTTTTTTTACTTTAAAAGCCCAGTCTCAAGGCAGATGTGGAACGGCTGCTTGCAGGCCGGGCCGTCTATGCTTTAGAGACACTAATCTGTATGAGCAAGAAGACCGATAGGCCGGATTGCATGAGTGAATAGCACGGAGCGATCCGAAGGCTTTCAAGGTTTGTGGTGTCCGCGTTAGCGGATTCGGAGGTTTTATAGGAAAATTCGTCCCCCAATTCACTTCTTGGTACGATTCACAGACTTTGTGAATGATACCTGGAAATGTGAAATGCACCAAAGTGCACAAAAAATATTGCTTTGACGCGAGAAAATTTGTATTATGTACCCGAGATGATAGACCGGTTAGTCACTTGAGAAAATTAACAGGGGGATATTAGAACGATGACTGATAAGAAATCTAGCATCATGCAGAAAGTTCAGCGGTTTGGCGGAGCGATGTTTACTCCGGTACTGTTTTTTGCCGTGTTCGGTATCATAGTTGGCTTTGCCACGCTGTTTAAAAACAATCTGGTTTTCGGATCTATGGCGGATCCGGGAACCACGTGGTACCAGGTGTGGGATGTGATTTACAACGGAGCTAACACCGTATTCAAGCAGATGCCGCTGCTGTTTGCCATTGGCCTGCCGGTGTCTCTGGCAAAGAAACAGCAGGCGAGGGCCTGTCTGGAGGCATTTGTGATCTATGCCATTTTCCTCTACCTGACCAGTACCATTCTTCAATACTGGGGACCGGTTTTCGGAGTAGACTTTGAATCCACAGCTAGAACCAGCGGATTGGCAACGGTGGCCAGCGTGAAAACCTTGGATATGGGTATGGTGGGAGCCCTGATCATTTCCGGCATCAGCGTGGCTCTGCACAACCGTTTCTTTGACACGGAGATGCCCCAGTACATAGAAACATTCAAGGGTTCTCCCTTTGTGGTTCTGCTGGGATTTGTGGTCATGCTGCCGGTGTCAGTGCTTGCCTGCTTTGTGTGGCCCCATGTGCAGGATGTGATCGCGGGACTGCAGCAGTTTCTGGCAAGCACGGGAGTCCTGGGAGTGGGACTTTACACCTCCCTGGAACGGTTCCTGATTCCTTTCGGACTTCACCATTTTGTGTATGCCCCGTTCCTGTATGACTCGGCCGTGGTGGACGGTGGAATCAAGGCGTTCTGGGTTGCCCATCTGCCGGAATTTGCAACAGCCCAGGGTTCTCTGGCATCCCTGTTCCCCCAGGGCGGATTTGCTCTCACGGGAATGAGCAAAATGTTTGCTCCTCTTGGCGTCTGCGCAGCCTTCTACGCTACAGCCCGTCCGGAGCGCAGAAAAAAAGTGTTGGCTCTTCTAATCCCGGTGTGGATCACCGCCATGTTCACGGGAATCACGGAGCCTCTGGAGTTCACATTCTTGTTTGTCGCACCGATTCTATACGTGGTTCATTCCATTCTCGCGGGATTGATGTCCGCAATCACCTTTGCCTGCGGAATCAGCGGAGACTTCAGCCTGGGACTGATCCAGAATGCGGCGCTGAACTGGATTCCTCTATGGGCTTCCCATTGGACCAGTTACCTTTTGCAGATCGGAATTGGCCTGGTATTTTCCGGAATCTATTTTGTAGTGTTCCGTTTCCTGATCCTGAAGTTGGATCTTAAGACGCCGGGAAGAGAAGCGGACGGAGAGGAAAGCCGTCTGTACACAAAACAGGATTATCGGGAGAAAACGGCGAAGGAATCAGAGAAAAAGGGGTCCGGAGGAGAAAGTAAATACCGCACGGCGGCGGAGGCCTATCTTATTGGATTGGGCGGAAAGGACAACATTATTGATGTGACCAACTGTGCCACCAGACTCAGAGTGTCGGTGAAGAACGCGGCTCTGGTGAAGGAAACAGAGTATTTTAAACAGAACGGGGCCCATGGCCTTGTGAAAAATGGAAATGCCCTTCAGGTGATCGTCGGGCTCTCGGTGCCCACGGTCCGGGAGGAGTTTGAAAAACTGCTGCAGGAACAGGAATAGGAGGAGATTTGTATGAGAAGAAAATTTAACATTACCATTGCGGGAGGCGGAAGCACATATACGCCGGGAATTATTCTGATGCTGATGGAGGAATGCGAGAGATTCCCCGTGGGGACCATCAAACTGTATGACAATCTGGCATCCAGACAGGAGCCCATCGGAAAGGCCATGGAGATTCTGCTGAGAGAACGCCATCCGGAAGTGAAGTTCTCCTACACTACGGATCCGGAGGAAGCCTTTACCGGAATTGATTTTGTATTCGCCCACATCCGAGTGGGGCTGTACGCCATGAGGGAAAAGGATGAGAAGATTCCGTTAAAGTACAATGTGGTAGGGCAGGAGACCTGCGGACCCGGCGGCATCGCATACGGCATGCGCTCTATCGGAGGCGTTCTGGAGATTCTGGACTACATGGAAAAATATTCCCCCAACGCCTGGATGTTAAATTATTCCAACCCGGCGGCCATTGTGGCGGAAGCCACTAGAAGACTCCGCCCCAATTCCAAAATCATCAACATTTGCGATATGCCGGTGGCCCTG
>NBJMR02800__coassemble_1567_pt1 | contig 30241 bp, 26 predicted proteins | sample NBJMR02800__metabat2_low_PE_040 | metagenome-assembled genome bin NBJMR02800 | reverse complement strand
GTTCCGCCTTCCGGCGCACTGCTCATTGCCAACGTGGACATTATACCATCCCCCATTTCATTATGCAAGGCAAAAAACCGGGGGAGGGAGGTTCTGGGGGGCAAAAAGAATTCTGGGAAATAAAAGCAGCGCCTTTCCCGGGCGTTATCCGCCGGGAAAGGCGCTGGTCTGGTTTCTGTATCTGCCAGTTTTATTATCTTACCAGGATCTTGCTGATCTCGTACTCGTCCTCCGGGATATGCTTGGTCATGGCCAGAGCTTCCTGGATGTCGAAGTCCACGAAGGCACCGCCCTTGTAGGCTACCACGCGGTTGCTCTTGCCCTCGGCCAGAAGATCTACGGCCTTGGCGCCCATGATGGATGCGTACATTCTGTCCTTGCAGGTGGGGGTGCCGCCTCTCTGCATGTGGCCCAGGATGGTGGCTCTCGTCTCAATGCCGGTGGCCGCCTCAATTCTCTTTGCCATGGATGCGGAATGTCCGATTCCCTCTGCGTTGACAATAATATGATGCTTCTTGCCTCTCTTGCGGTTGTCGATGATCCGGTTGATCAGCTCCTGCTCATCTCCGTTGTATTTCTCCGGAAGCAGGATGTCCTCCGCTCCGTTGGCGATTCCGCACCAGAGAGCGATATATCCGGCGTTGCGGCCCATAACCTCTACGATGCTGCAGCGCTCATGGGAGGTGGAAGTGTCGCGGATCCGGTCGATGGCTTCCATGGCCGTATTCACAGCCGTGTCAAAGCCGATGGTGTAGTCCGTACATGCGATGTCCAGGTCAATGGTGCCCGGAAGTCCGATAGTGTTGATGCCCAGGGCAGAGAGTTTTCCGGCTCCCTGGAAAGATCCGTCGCCGCCGATGACAACGATTCCGTCAATGCCGTGCTTGCGGCAGATCTCCGCGCCCTTCTGCTGGCCCTCGGGAGTGGTGAACTCCTGGCATCTTGCCGTATACAGAATGGTGCCGCCGCGGTTGATGATGTCTGCCACGCTCAAACCGTCCATGTCCACAATCTCTTCCTGAAGCAGGCCGGCGTAGCCTCTCATGATTCCCTTAACCTTTAACCCTTTATGAATTGCGGTTCTGACTACTGCCCGGATTGCTGCATTCATGCCCGGTGCATCACCGCCACTTGTCAATACACCAATCGTTTTCACTTCTTTCGCCATAGCCAATCCCTCCATATTGTTCTTATTTATATACATTGATCAAAAGTTATTCTAATTCATTTTCTTTATCTTTTCAATAGTTTTTTCTACAACCTTGACATTTTTTTCACCATATAATTCCGTCAATTTTCCCAAAAGGTCCCGGTCCGCTTCCACATTCCAGCCGGGCGGCAGAATTTTCCTCGCCTTCTCCTTTCTCAGATAGATGATCACCCGATCGTTGCCGTCCGACAGGCGGAGCACGTCCATCAGTTCCTTCTCCCGGGCCATATAGGAATCCTTGTCCTCAAACTGGAGCCACAGCTCCTTCGGAATCTTTGAAAACGGAATTACCTGCTCGCAGATAAGCTTTCCCACCGGCTCGTCTCCCAGGGACACCCTTCCCCGGATAAACAGCTTCGCGTCGTTCTCTAAAAGATCCCGGTTAGCCTCAAAATCCTTGGGGAATACCAGCACCTCCACAGAGCCTACCAGATCTTCCAGGGTGACAAACGCCATATTTTTCCCGGTTTTTGTGATCTTGATCACCCGGTCGCTGACGATGCCCCCCACGGTGACCATCTGGCCGTCGGACACCTTCGCCTCGTCCGTGTCCTCATCCACAATGAAATCCGTGGTCATGGCTGTGATGTTCTTTCTCCATCCCTCCTCATATTCTTCCAGGGGATGGCCGGTTACATACACTCCCAGCACTTCTTTTTCCAGGGCCAGCATCTCCTCCCTGGGGAATTCTTCCACCTTCGGCATGGTGATCTGGAAATTCTCCCGGTCCTCCTCCGCCGCGAAATCAAACAGACTCAGCTGGCCTTCCATGGAAGTCTTCCGCTCCCGGCTCTTCTGGTCCATCATCTCCGGCACCACCATCAGCTTCTGCCTCCGGTTGCCCGGCAGGCTGTCCATAGCCCCGGCTTTGATAAAATTCTCCACCGTCTTTTTGTTGACTTCCTTGCCGCTCATCCGGCTGACGAAATCATCCAGGGAGGTAAACGGGCCGGCCAGCTCCCTCTCCCGCACAATGGCGTCCACCACATTTCTTCCGATGCTCTTGATGGCGGAGAGTCCATAGCGGATATTGCCTCCGGAAACGGAAAAACCGCTCACTCCCTCGTTGATATCCGGCGGAAGGATGCCGATTCCCATCTGCCGGCAGGTGAGAATGTACTCGGAAATCTTCGTGGTATTGTCCAGGACGGAGGTGAGCAGAGCCGCCATAAACTCCTGAGGATAATAGTACTTCAGGTACGCCGTCTGGTAGGAGACCACCGCATAGCAGGCCGCATGGGACTTGTTGAAAGCGTATTTGGCAAAATCGATCATCTCGTCGTAGATGTGATTGGCCGTCTTCTCGTCGATCCCGTTGGCTATGCAGCCCTTGACGCCCTCCGCCTCGTTGCCGTAGACGAAGTTCTGCCGCTCTTTTTCCATGACGGAAGCCTTTTTCTTTGACATGGCTCTCCGCACCAGGTCGCTCCGCCCCATGGTATAGCCTGCCAGATCCCGGACGATCTGCATCACCTGCTCCTGATAGACGATGCAGCCGTAGGTAGGCTCCAGGATAGGCTCCATCTGGGGACAGTCATAGGTGATGGAGGACGGGTCATTTTTCCCCTTCAGGTATTTGGGGATAAAATCCATGGGGCCGGGACGGTACAGGGAAATTCCGGCGATAATGTCCTCCAGGGTGCGGGGCTTCAGCTCCTTCATAAAGCTCTTCATCCCGCCGCTCTCCAGCTGGAACACGCCCTCGTCCTTTCCGCTTCCGATCATATCCATCACATTGGGATCGTCGTAATCGATTTTCAGCAGGTCGATTTTCACATGGTGGTTTTTCTCCGCCTGCTCCACCGCATTCTGGATCACCGTCAGGGTCCGAAGGCCCAGAAAATCCATTTTCAGCAGTCCCAGCTCCTCCAGCTCCGTCATGGTAAACTGGGTGGTGATGGTACCGTCCGCTCCCCGGGAAAGGGGCACGTATTCGTCCACGCTGGTCCGGCTGATCACCACGCCGGCCGCGTGCATGGACGTGTGCCGGGGCAGTCCTTCCAGTCTCTTGGACATGTCGATGAGATACCGGACCTCGTCGTCGGTCTGATAGGCATTGCGCAGATCCGGGCTGCTCTTTAAAGCCTTGTCCAGAGTAATTCCCAGATCCTTCGGGATCATTTTCGCGATGGCATCGCACTTGGCGTAGGGCAGATCCAGCACCCGGCCCACGTCCCGGACCACGGCCCTGGCGGCAAAGGTACCGAAGGTGACGATCTGCACCACCTGATCCTTTCCGTACTTCCGCACCACGTAGTCGATCACTTCCTGCCTTCTCTCAAAACAGAAGTCCACGTCGATATCCGGCATGGACACACGCTCCGGATTCAGGAAACGCTCAAACAGCAGGTTGTACCGGATGGGATCAATGTCCGTGATCTCCAGACAGTAGGATACAATGCTGCCCGCGGCGGAACCTCTTCCCGGACCCACGCTGATCCCGTTGGATTTGGCAAAATGGATGAAATCCCACACGATCAGGAAATAATCCACATATCCCATGGAATGGATGACCCCCAGCTCGTAGTCCAGGCGTTTTCTCAGGGTGCCGTCATCCTCCGGATACCGTTTTTTCATGCCCTCGTCGCAGAGATGATTCAGATAAGACCAGGAATCATAACCTTCCGGCACCTCATACCGGGGCAGCTTGGTGACTCCGAATTCGATCTCCACATTGCATCTGTCGGCGATCTTCTGAGTATTGTCAATGGCTTCCTGGGCGTAGGGGAAGAGACGGCGCATCTCCTCCTCCGACTTGCAGTAATACTGGCCCCCTTCGTAGCGCATCCGGTTTTCATCGGCCACCTTTTTTCCCGTCTGAATACACAGCAGGATGTCGTGGGCTTCCACGTCCGTATCATAGGTGTAGTGGATGTCGTTGGTGGCCACCAGGTCGATGCCCAGCTCCCTGCTGAGCCGCAGCAGCCCCTGGTTTACCGTCTTCTGGGCGGGGATCCCGTGATCCTGCAGTTCCAGGAAGAAATTCCCTTTGCCAAAAATCTTTTCATATTTCAGGGCCGCCTCCCTGGCCTGATCGTAAAGCCCCCGCTCCAGATACCGGGGCACCTCTCCTGCCAGACAGGCGCTTAAGGCGATCACTCCCTCGTGGTACTGCTCCAGCACCTCATAGTCCACTCTCGGTTTGTAGTAAAAGCCGTCCACAAACCCTTTTGACACGATCTTCATCAGGTTGTGGTAGCCTTTGTCGTTCTCCGCCAGCAGTACCAGATGATAGTACCGGTCCTGGCCGCCTCCCGGCTCTCGGTCAAATCTGGAGCCGGGCGCCACATAGACCTCGCTTCCCAGGATGGGCTTGATCCCGGCCGCCTTCGCCGCCTTGTAAAACGCCACCACCCCGTACATGACTCCGTGGTCTGTGATCGCCAGGCTGTCCATGCCCAGCTCCTTTGCCCTGGCCACCAGTTCTTCAATCTTGCTGGAACCGTCCAGCAGGCTGTATTCTGTATGGACGTGCAGATGTGTAAATGCCATCGTCCCTCTCCCTTCCGTTCCTGTTTCCGTCAGTCATTTACATTCATCTTATCACACCGGGCGGATTCCATCAATGCAAAAAGTGCCGGGGTTCGCCGGCACCGGGGGACTGCACGCAATCAGGGCCGGCAGCGGAACTGCCTTCCGCGCCGGCCCTTTCCTACGGAACTGCGGGCTCCAGTCCTCTGACTTCCTCCAGCAGTTCCCGGTAATCCTCATTCATCTCATCCAGGAATTTTTCAAATTCTTCATGCCCCTGGAAATCTTCCTTCCATCCATAACGGCTGCAGGTATCCTTCCACATCTCCGTCTCCGCCATCTCCCTCAGCGTTGTCTCCCAGTAATCCAGAGCATAGTCGGGCATATCCGCCGGCCCGAACAATCCTCTCCAGTTGGAAAATTCCACGTCGATTCCCTCCTCCATGCAGGTGGGAATCTCTGCCATCAGCCGGTTTTCCAGACGTTTATCCGCCGTCACCGCCAGAACCCGCAGATCCCCGCTCTCCATCAGCCCCATCACATCGCTGGCACCGGCGGAGAGCACATCAATGCGGCCTCCCATAAGGCTGGACACCGCTCCCCCGTTTTCATAGCCTTCATAGACAATCTGATCCAGCCCGGTGACTCCCGCCGCCCTGGCTACCTCCAAAAACTGCACGTGATCCATAGACCAGACCGACGAGGTGCCGCCGATCTTCAGGCTCCCCGGATCCTTTTTCAGAACCTCCATCACATCCAGGATACTCCGATAAGGGGAATCACTTCTCACCGCAAAGCAGCCGTAATCCACCAGCAGCTTCGCCACAGGGGTGGTATTCTCCCGATAATTGTAAGGGGTAGTCCCATTTAGGTGTATCAGACAGATGGGCGGAGAAAATATGGACAGCACGTTGTCCTCTCCCCGCTTTCCCGCCAAATATTCCAGCGCCGCGCTCCCGCCCTTTCCCGGCTTATTGGTTACCGGGAGAGGCACCAGCACCAGGCTGGTGCCGATCAGGCACTGGGACACCGCCCGGATTGTCAAATCAAAGCCGCTTCCCGGGCCTGCCGGGGCAATCATCTCCACCGCCTCCTTCGGGTAGCCGCTGGTTCCCATTGTTTCCGTCTCTTTCACAGTGCAGCTCATCAGAAACGCCGCCATGAGAGCCACAGCCATAATCAGCAGTGCCCTTCTCCTCTTCGCATAAACCTTCCCAACCATTCTCTCTCCCTTCCCTCTGTTTCGTCATCCGTTCCATTGTGTCCAGCAGTTCCTTAAACCGGACCGGCTTGAGCAGAAATTCATCCACAATTCCCTGCTCCTTCATCAGCACCGTATCCTGTCCCACCAGGCCGGTGAGCAGGATCACCTTCAGCCCGCTCCTCTGTTTGGCTTTTCTCGCCAGAACTGTCCCCCTGTATTTTGGCATCGTATCGTCCACGATCAGAAACTGCCAGCTTCCCTCTCCTCCGCACAAAACTTCCATGGCCTTCTGGGCATCGGTATACGCTTCCGTCTGATAGCCCCGCAGCCGCAGCCTCCTCTTTAAGTACTTGACCACCTGCTCGTCATCATCCACTAGGAGGACTGCGGCCCTTCCGCCTGCGCCCTTTTCCTCCCGGCCCGGTTCCATTTCAGCTGCAGACAGCCGGGTGGCCGGAAAATACAGACGAAACCGGCTTCCCTTTCCCTCCTGGCTGTCCGCCAGAATAAAGCCTCCGTGGTTGACCATAATATTTTTCACCACGGAAAGGCCCAGCCCGGTTCCCTTCTGCTTGGTGGTAAAAAACGGGTCGAAGATCTGTTTCAGCATCTCTTTTCCCATGCCGCAGCCCGTATCGGAGATGGTGATCTCTGCATAGTCCATATCCGCCGCCTCCCGATACGTCTCCGGGATCTCGCTTCCGGGAATGCTTCGGCTCTCCACCGTCAGAATTCCGCCGTCCTTCTCCATGGCCTGACAGCCGTTGGAGTACAGGTTCAGAAGCACCTGGTAGATCTGGGTGGCATTTCCGTATACATTGACTCCAGAAGCGTTCAGCTCTCTGCAGATCTGCACATTGGACGGCTTGAGCAGCTCCACCGCCCGCAGAGCCTCCTCCGCCACCGTATCGATGCTCACGGGGGAAAACAGACCGGCTTCCATCTCCTTTCTGCTGAAAGGAAGGATCTGCTCCACAATCTCTTTTCCTCTCATCCCCGCCTTGTAGATCTCCTCCATGTCCCCGTAATATTCATTGTCTTTCCCCAGCTGCTCCATCAGAAATTCCGAATATCCGATGACCGGGGTGAGCAGATTGTTAAACTCATGGACAATTCCTCCGGCCAGCATGCCGATGGTGGTCAGTTTCTGATAGTGGCGGACCTGTTCCTGACTCTGGTGCAGCTCTTCCAGGGTTCGATTCATATCCCGCAGGTATCTGGTCTCCAGCTTCAGCTTCTGCCGTTCTCTCCGCTGATGGTAAATAATGGCTCCGCCTGTCAGAATCAGTGCGCAGATCACCACCGCCAGCAGTCCCAGATGGCGCATCCCGGAGGTCTCCGTCTGCATGGCCGCGCGATAGGGCATCACCGCGGAGACATACCAGGAAATCCCGTTCAGATTCATTCTGGAAAACGAGGCCATCACCTGAACCGGCGGCATAATATTGTTGGTGTACTCCACATACACACTGCTTCCCTCTTCCTCGCTGTACTGCTGTTCCAGCATCCGGCGGAGGGAATCGTATCTGGCATACTGGTCAAATCCTTCCAGATCCCGTTTGTAGTTAAATCTCACCATCCGCTCATCCGGGTGGAGGATCACCGTCCCGTTTTCATCCTTCACCGCAATATATCCGCCGTTTTCCGGGCTGAGTATCTCCACATACTGGCGGGAAATCTCTCCCATATCCAGCACGCAGACCACCGTTCCCAGATACCCGTTTCCATCGTAAATATTGTTGGCCAGGGTCACTCCGTACTGTCCGTCCAGAAGCCCCACCAGCTCACCGATCCCGCTCCTGCTCCCGTTGGCATACTGCTTAAGGTCCAGATCAATACCGTTTAAGATTCCCACAAAAGGGTACTGGTCGTAGTGGAATACCGGCTCGCCCTCCCGGTCCAGCACATAGATGCCGGCCAGTCCCTGCTGATGGGACTGCATATAGGAAAAAATGTACTCCTTCATCCCCCTGTCATCCCCGTTTTCATAGTAAGTCTCAAACCCCCTCTGAAAACCGGGAGTCCGGGTCAGGATATCCACCTTCTGAATCTGCTCGGCAAAAAAATTCTGGAGATTGCGGGAGACTGCCCGGGAGATCAGCAGAAGATTTTCCTGCCGCTCCTCTCTCACCACGTCCAGGTAGGCAGAATAGGTCACTCTCATCAGGTAAGTCATCAGAAAGATCAGAATCCCGATCAGCGGTATGACCAGTTTTTTTGCATTTCGCCTCAGCCAGCTCATTCCCCCCACCTCCTTTGCTGCCGGCAGCTCTTATTTTTTCGCCCTCAGCTGCGCCCCGCAAAACGGACAGCGGGATCCCGCCGGCAGAGGATACTTCATGTCCAGTTTTCTGCCGCAGGCCGGACAGCGGTACATGGATTTCTCAAACAGATAAGAACCCAGAAGCATGCAGAGAGCTGCCGCCCATCTGCCCGCGGCGAAAAAGAAAATGCCCAGAAGCACGGCTCCGACGCACACCGGCTTCACCATGGCAAGCTCCATCTTGATTTTAAATTTTTTCCGATTCACAGCCTGTCCCTTTCCATTCCAAAAGAGGGTGCCGCGAAACCAGGCGGACGGTCCGCCCGGTTCCACAACATCCTCTCTTTTTCCTTCTATTTATTTTACTTTGCCTTCGCCTTTTTGGCAACCATGGGTTTAACCACCGGCCACAGCAGAACGACGATACATACTGCCATGATGATTCCGGTCACCGGACGCTTTAACAGGTTAATGAAAGCTTCCAGCAGGGTATCGCCCTGAACGATAGTCACTGCCCGGCGCAGATTGGACTCGCAGATCGTTCCCAGCACCAGACCGAGGATCATGGCGGAGCTGTTGAACTTGCACTTTACCAGCAGGAATCCTGCCAGACCTGCCACAGCCATCAGGATCACATCCACTGCCGTATTCTTTGTGGCGTAAGCTCCGATGGTGGCCATCATAATAATGGTGGGTCCGAGAATGCTGTAGGGCACCTTCAGAATCTGCACAAATACCTTTGCGATCACAATGGCGGCAAACACCATCACAATGTTGGACACAAACATGGACGCGAAGGTGGCGGACAAAAACTGGGGCTGATCAATCAGAAGCAGAGGTCCCATGGTCACGCCTTTCAGCACCAGGGCGGACATCATAATAGCTGCCGCGTTTCCGCCGGGAATTCCCAGGGACAGCAGGGGTACCATAGCTCCTCCGGTGGCGGCGTTATTGCCGGTCTCGGGAGCCGCGATGCCGTCCAGACATCCCGTTCCGAATTTCTCCGGGTGTTTGGAGAGTTTCTGCTCCATGGAATAGCACATAAAGGAAGCGATGGTGGCTCCCGCTCCGGGAAGAATGCCGATGATGGTTCCCACCACGGAACATCTGGCCACAATCCATTTTACCGAAAGGAATTCCTTCAGGCTCGGCATCTTGGCGGACATGCTGCTGTTTCCTCCCACCGCTGTCAGCTTGGAAGGCTTCGCCGTCTGCTTTAACACCTCTGTCACAGCGAAAAATCCGATCATCACCGGAATCATCTCAATTCCCGATGTGAGGAAACGGGTCCCGAACGTCAGTCTCGGCACACCCAGCAGCGGGTCCAGGCCGATGCAGGCCAGCAGCAGGCCCAGCAGGCCGGAGATAATGGTGCGGCAGATATTGTCCGTCTCCAGGCTGGTCAGAATGGACAGTCCCATAAAGGAAATGGCAAACAGCTCAGACGGGCCGAAGCTCAACGCCGCCTGGGTCAGCTGGGGGCTCAAAAGCAGCATGCAGACCGCCGCGAACATTCCGCCGATGGCGGAGCAGACCAGCTGCATGCCCAGAGCCTTTCCGGCCTCTCCTCTCTGGGCCATGGGATAGCCGTCATAGGTGGTGGGAGCGCTGGAGGGCACGCCCGGAATCTTAAACAGGATGGCCGTCATGCCGCCGCCGGTGATGGAGGCGCAGTAGATGGCCACCAGAAAGGCGATGGCGCTCACCGCATCCATTTTGTAGGTGAACGGAATTCCCAGCGTCACAGCCATGGTCGCCGACACTCCGGGAAGGGCCCCGAAGAGGGTGCCCAGGAACACGGCGAAAATAATCAGCAGAAACATTGTGGGCTGAAATACTACAGATAATCCACTTGTCAATAATTCCATATGCTACCTCCCTTAAAACGACGGAATCAGCGATTCCACAAACAGTGCAAAGTCTCTCAGGAAGGAAATATTTCCTCTGGGAAGGAGCACGCCCAGAAAGACAGAGAAGCCCACATATAAAATCACGGTGATCAGCAGGGAAGTCCCCACCAGAAGGGCGATATTTCTCTGTCCCAGAAGCAGACCGTAGGCCATAAGAAACGCGAAGCAGGTCACCATAAATCCCACCGGCTCGTAGGCCAAAGCCATAATTACCACCAGCACCATGCCGATGAACAGCTTGCTCTTGAAAAAGCCAACCACATCTCCCGGAAATTCTTTAAAGGCTTCCGCCACTTCCGCCGTCTTGTGAACCCGGAAAAATTTGAAAATATTCCACAGGATCGCCAGAATCAGCAGAATCAGGATTCCCTGGGGCCACTGCTCCGCCCCCAGCTCATTGACCGCCGAGACAGGCATGGTCGCCCCCACATAGCCGAAACAGAAAATACAGAATCCAAGCAGCAATATGTTTACGATTAATTCTATTACCATACTGTTATCCCCTTATCATTATACAGAACCTGTCACATCAGCCCCGCGCCCTTCAGGTAATCTTCAAAAGTAGTGTACTCCTGGTCGATCAGATTCTGGAATTCTGATCCCGTCTGATAGCCTTCCCGGTCCAGATATACGGCGTTCTTTAAGAATTCCTGATAATCCGGACTCTCCCAGGCCTTCTTGATGGCCTCGTCCATCGCCTTCACTGCTGCCGCCGGAGTATCTGTACGACAGAAAATTCCTCTCCAGGTTCCGATGTAGGAATCAATGCCCTTCTCTCCCGTGCACTCGATCTCCGGGTAGGTGGACATTCTCTCCTCAGACAGTGAAATCAGCGGAACAATATCGCCGGAATCGATCAGGCCTTTTACTTCGTCCACGCCGCTGATGCTGATATGGATGTGGCCTCCGGCCATGGCGGAACTCATCTCAGAACCGCTGGAATAGCTGACGATCTTCACGTAATTCTCCACTTCCGTCACATCACAGCCCAGGCCGCCGGCCAGCGTCTGCTTCATGGCCACTGAATCCGCGCCTGTGGCGGTGAGCATGCCGCAGCTCAGTTCCTGGGGATGATTCTTCGCGTACTCAATAAACTCATCAAAATTGGTATACTTTCCTTCCATGGCTTTCGCGGAAGATCCCACGATCAAAATAGAGTGCACCAGCTTGGACACCGGAATAAACTCTGCTTTGAAATCCATGGGCAGAATTTTCTGCAGATCCAGCATGATCAGAGACTGGGTTCCCAGCATATAGGTATAGCCGTCCGCCGGCTGCTTGTAGGCGTAGTTTACGCCGTTGGCTCCGCCGGCGCCTTCCACATTTACAATCTCCACCGGTACCCCCAGTTCTTCTTCCAGAAGGGGCTGCAGCGGTCTCAGGGTGCCGTCAGCGCCGCCGCCCACGCCCCAGGGGCATACCAGGGTCACTTTTCTCTCCCATGTCCAGTCCGCTTCATCTCCCTGGGCGCCGTCTCCGCTGCCCCCGGATGTCCCGCTGCCGGAGCCGCCTCCGCACGCCGCCAGAGACAGTGCCATCACCGCTGACATGGCCAGAGCCGCCAACTTCATCATTTTTTTCCTCATCTCATTCCCTCTCTTTCTTTTTGTGCTTTTTGCACAATTTTTCTGTTAAATACGATTTTACTATGTGCATCTTAACTGGGTATCTATGTTTCCTTAAATTTTTGTAAGGTAAACCTGCGTTACTGATTTTCCCCTGCGTTCATGTTATACTAATGGAACAAGACGTTTACTGAAAGGAGCTCGATTATGGCAGAACAGCAGCATATACTGGTAGTCGATGACGATCCAGCCATCCGTCGGATCATCTGCCGGGTTCTGAGAGCGGAAGGATTTTCCACAGAGGAAGCCCCTGGAGGCATCGAAGCGGTGCATCTGGCAGAACAGCGCTCCTATTCTCTGATCATCCTGGACCTGATCATGGAGGAGATGGACGGTTTTCAGGTGATTAATTACCTGCGCACCCACGGGATTCTGACCCCGGTCTTCGTTCTCAGCGGCCGCCAGGCGGAGACGGACAAGGTACTGGCCCTGGGAATCGGTGCCGATGACTACATTACCAAACCCTTCAGCACCATGGTTCTGTGCGCAAAGGTAAAAGCCTGTCTGAGACGGATCTCTCTGTCCGCTCCCAGCGGGCATACGGTTCTGAAAGCCGGGGAATTCCGGTATGTCTGTGACGAGATGAAGCTGTACAAAAACGGGAAGGAGATCCCCCTTTCCAGCAAGGAAGCCCTTCTCATGAAATATTTCATGCACAACGTCAACCGGATTCTGACAAAAGAGCAGATTTATACCAATGTCTGGAATGACAGCATGGTGGACGACAACACCATCATGGTCCACATCCGCCGTCTTCGCATGAAGATAGAGGAAGATCCCAACCATCCGAAATATTTAAAAACCATCCGCGGAATCGGCTATCAGCTGAAGTGCCAGGAAATGTAAAATCATAAGAAATGTCAGCAGAATTTAAAAAGGAGACAGCCTGTGCTGTCTCCGAAATGTTTTCAACCTTTTCTTTTCCAATCTGGCCGGGCCAGAACCTTCCGTTTATTTTGTGCTCAGATACTTCTCGATCTCGCAAATCGCCGCTTCCTCGTCTTTTCCGTCGGCGCTAACAGTGATCTCCTCACCGCTGGCCAGTCCCAAAGTCATCATTCCCATAATGCTCTTGGCGTTAAAGCGGGCTCCTCCGTTCTCCACGTAGATGCTGCTTTCAAACTGGCTGGCGATCTGCACCAGCATTGCCACCGGTCTTGCTTCAAGTCCTGACGCGAGTTCAATCCTGATTGTCTTTCTTGTCATAATAATCCTCCTCATTCCTTGGAAACATCCGTTTCCGGTGCCTGTTCCCTCAGCTTTTCCGCGAGTTCGCTGAGACGGCGAAGTCTGTGATTGACACCGGACTTTCCCACAGGCGGTTCAAGAGCTTCCCCAAGCTCCTTTAGTGTTGCATCCGGCTTCAACAGCCTTGCCTGGGCTACCTGTTCCAGATTCTCAGGAAGACTCTCAAAGCCAATTGTATCACGGATATATTCAATATCCCTTATCTGCTTTACGGAAGCAGCTACCGTCTTGTTAATATTGGCGGTCTCACAGTTGACCTGGCGGTTCACACTGTTTCTCATCTCTTTCAGAATCCGGATGTTTTCCAGCTCCATGAGGGAAACGGGAGCCTCCATCACATTCAGAACATCTACGATCTGACTGCCTTCCTTGATATACACCACATAATATTTCTTGCGCTTTACGATCTTGGCGTCCAGCTGAAACGTACTCATGATCTCTCTCAGCTGCTCCGCCTTTGCCTCCGCAGCACAGACAATCTCAAAATGATAAAACTTTTCCGGATCGCTGATGGAACCGGCCGCCAAAAACGCACCGCGGATAAACGCACGCCTGCAGCACGCCTGCTGAGTGACCACATTCCGGATCACGGAAAGATTTTCCCCGATCTCGCCGTCCGGCCCGATGAGCTTCGTAGCCTGAAGAACCCGCAGCGCGTCCTCGTGATTTCCCACGGTCACGGTGTAGACGTGATTCTTCCGCAGATGCACATTACGACGTATCGTCACATCCGTAACTATATTAAATGTTTTTTTCAATAATGTAAAGTACTTTCTTGCAACTGCCACATTTTCCGTATGGATCCTGATGCAGTAGCGGTCCTCGGCAGAAATCTGGATCCGGCCGCAGAGGCTTAATATCGCCGCGATCTCCGCGATCCGGCAGTGCCTGGCCGGACTGATCTGCCGGGACAGTTCCTCTTTCACTCTGGAAGAAAATGACATCCCGCACCTCAGCTCATCCGCTTGTTATCCTTATCAATATCCCGGTGTTCCAGCTTCACTCCCAGCTCTTTTTTCTCCTTCAGCTTCTCATAGAGCGCTCCCGCCACCGTGACGGAGCGGTGTTTTCCGCCGGTGCAGCCCACAGCGATCACCAGCTGGTTTTTCCCCTCTTTTATGTAGTTGGGAATGAGAAATTCCATCAGGTCAAACAGTTTTTCCAGGAATATTTCACAGGTCCCGCCCTGCATCACATATTCCTGCACCTGTTTTTCTTCCCCGGTCCTGTACTTTAACTCTTCCACATAATAGGGATTGGGCAGAAAGCGGACGTCGAACACCAGATCTGCGTCCACCGGAATTCCGTACTTAAACCCGAAGGAAAGTACGGTGACGAAGAGATTTTCATAGGGCTGCCCGCCGGAAAAAATTCTGGCCAGCTCCTCCCGAAGCTCTCTGGTGAGCAGACTGCTGGTGTCCAGGATGTAATCGGCCTGGCGCTTTAAAAAGGCGATCTTCTCCCGCTCCCTGGCGATTCCCCGGTCCAGGCGGCCGTTTCCCGCCAGGGGGTGGTTCCGTCTGGTCTCCTTGTAGCGCTTGATGAGCACCTCATCCGACGCGTCCAGAAATAGGATCTGGCAGGGAATTTTTCTCATCTTCCACCGGTCCAGGACCTCCTGAAGCTGAGGAAGCTCATCCCCGCTGCGGCTATCCACTCCCATGGCCACATTTTCCGGTTCCCCCGGGTTCTCCCGGAGAAGATCCACGAACTTTTCCATGAGCTGGACCGGCATATTGTCCACACAGTAAAATCCCAGATCCTCCAGCATCTTTAAGGCAACGGTCTTTCCCGCCCCCGACATTCCAGTCACAATCACCAGCTTCATGGCTGCTTTCCTTCCTCCGGCTCCTCAAACTCTCCCAGGGTCTTCACTTCCATTTCCAGGGTAACGCCGGTCTGCTCCCTGACGATCCGCTGCACATCTCTGCACAGTCTCATAATCTCTCCGGCCGTGGCCCCTCCCCGGTTGATCACAAACCCGCTGTGCTTTTCCGATACCTGGGCGCCTCCCACCCGGTATCCTTTCAGCCCGGCGTCCTGGATCAGTTTTCCGGCAAAATATCCTTCCGGGCGTTTGAAGGTGCTGCCGGCGCTGGGATACTCCAGAGGCTGTTTTTCCCTGCGCAGGGCGGCCAGCTCTTCCATCCTGGCACGGATTTCCTCCTCCCGTCCTTCCGTCAGCTCCAGCTCCGCCTCCAGGGCGATGAGTTTCCGCTCCGGAATAACGCTTCTGCGGTAGCCGAACCCCAGCTCCTCTGCCGTCAGCTCCAGGATCTCTCCATCTTCCGTCATCACTCTGGCCGAACGGACCACGTCCTTCATCTCAAATCCATAGGCCCCCGCGTTCATCACCAGGGCCCCTCCCAGAGTTCCCGGGATTCCCCCCGCCGCTTCCAGGCCGGACAGGCCCAGACGGCAGGCTTCCTTTGACAGGCGGGACAGCAGAATCCCCGCTCCTGCCCGGACCCGGGTGCCCTGAAACCGGCAGAAGTTCCAGTCCTCTCCCATGTGGATGATCACTCCCCGGTATCCTTTGTCGCCCACCAGCAGATTGCTCCCGTTGCCCAGGATGTAAAAGGGCGTCTTCTGACTGCAGCAGGCCCGGATCACACCGGCCAGCTCCTGTTCCCCGGAAGGGGACACAAAATAATCTGCCTTTCCGCCGGCCCGGAATGTCACGTGAGGGCCCATGGGTTCCATGGTCCTGACCCGGTCCTCACCGGCCGCCTGGATCAGTTCTTCCAGCAAACTTTTCATAGCTTTCCTCCGATTCCAGATCAGTCTGTGTGGGCAAAGTTGGCCTGTACCCTGCGGTACAGCTCCTGAGCCGCATTATATCCCATCTTCTTCTGCCGGTAGTTGACCGCAGCCGTCTCCGTGATAATCGCCAGGTTACGGCCGGGACGGATGGGGATGGAGTGGCAGACCACTTTGTTGCCCAGAAATTCCGTGTACTGATCCTCCAGGCCCAGACGGTCGTACTCTTTATCCTTGTCCCATTCCTCCAGCTTGATCACCATATTGATCTGCTGGCTGTCCTTTACGCTCTCCACGCCGAACAGAGCCTTCACGTCGATGATGCCCACGCCCCGCAGCTCAATCAGGTGCTTCGTGATGTCGGGGGCGCTTCCCACCAGGGTGTCGTCGCTGACCTTGCGGATCTCCACCACGTCGTCGGTCACCAGGCGGTGTCCTCTCTTGATCAGCTCCAGGGCCGCCTCGCTCTTTCCAATGCCGCTCTCACCCATGATCAGCACGCCTTCGCCGAACACGTCCACCAGCACTCCGTGGATGCTGATCATCGGCGCCAGCTTCACATTCAGCCACCGGATCACCTCAGCCATGAGATCGGAGGTGGATTTCTCCGAAACCAGGCAGGGCACGCCGTAGTAGTTGCACACGGTGATCATGTCCTCGTCCGGCGCAATGCCCCGGCTGAACACCATGCAGGGGATCTTGCTGGACACCAGCTGCTCATACCGCTTGATCTTCACATCGTGCTCCATGGCGGAAATGTACGCCTGTTCCACATTTCCGATAATCTGCACTCTCTCATTGTCAAAGTGGTCAAAAAATCCGGCCAGCTGCAGCGCCGGGCGGTTTACCTCCGGATGAGTCAGCACGATTTTTTCCGCGTCAATATCCGGCGTCATATTCTTTAACTGAAACTTTTTGATCAGCTCCGTAATTTCAACTCCGTGCATAATGCACCCTCCTTCTTTCCATCCTTCTTTTGTCCTATCCTACCATAAATTCCGCCTCTTGTCATTACGGAAACCTTTCAGTGGAAGAAATTGTAAACGCTCTGAGCAGCCCTTCGATTCATGCCCGGAACCTGGCTCAGCTCCTCCACATCCGCGTCTTTTACCGCCTCGATGGATTTAAAATAACGCATCAGAGCCTTCCGCCTGGTCTCCCCGATGCCCTCAATGTCATCCAGCACGGAACGGACCTGGCCCTTGCTGCGCAGGCTCCGATGGTACTCAATGGCAAAGCGGTGGGCCTCATCCTGGATCCTGGTGATCAGCTTAAAGCCCTCGGAGTGGCGGTCAATGGGAATCTCCTCATTGTGGTAGTACAGCCCCCTGGTGCGGTGATTGTCGTCCTTCACCATGCCGCACACCGGTATCTCCAAACCCAGCTCGTCCAGCACTTCCAGGGCCACGTTCACCTGTCCCCTTCCTCCGTCCATCATGATCAGATCGGGGAAACGGGTAAAGCTGCCGTACTCCTCCCCCACTCCCTTTTCCTTTAACAGCTCATGCTCCTCCAGGCCGTGGGAGAACCTCCGGGTCAGCACCTCCCGCATGGAAGCGTAGTCGTTGGCGCCTTTGACCCATTTGATCTTGAATTTCCGGTAGTCGTTCCGCTTCGGGCGGCCGTCCTCATAGACCACCATGGAACCCACGGAGTCAAAGCCGCTGATGTTGGAAATGTCGTAGGCCTCAATGCGGCGCACCCAGTTTAAGCCCAGCCAGTCCCCGATCTGGTTCATGGCGCCGATGGTGCGCAGCTCCTCCCGCTTGATCTTTTCCTTATCCTGTTCCAGCACCATGGCGGCGTTTTTCTGGGCCAGCTCCACCAGCCGCTCCTTCTGTCCCTTCTGGGGCACCACCACCCGCACTTTCTGTCCCTTCTTCGCCGTGAGCCACTGGCTGATGGTGTCCTCATCCTCCAGCCGTTCCTGCACCCACAGCTCCCTCGGCACAAAGGGGGTGCCGGAATAGAACTGCTTGACAAAACAGGTGAGAATCTGGGGCACATCCTCCTCCACCGCCGTCCGCAGGTGGAAATGCTCTCTTCCGATCAGCTTTCCCTCCCGGACGAAAAAGACCTGAACCACCGCGTCCTGTTCATCTCTGGCCATGGCGATCACGTCCCGGTCATCCGTGGAACCGCTGGTGATCTTCTGCTTCTGGGCCACCTGCTTCACGCTGTTTAACAGATCCCGGTACTCAATGGCCTTCTCGTAGTCCATGGCCTCCGAGGCCTCCATCATGCTTTTCTCCAGCCGTTTTAAAATCTTATCGTATTTTCCGCTCAGAAACTCCACCACCTGCTCGATCCGCTCCCGGTATTCCTCCTGGCTGATATAGCCCTGGCAGGGGGCGTCGCACTGTTTGATGTGGTAGTTGAGGCAGGGCCGCTCTTTGCCGATGTCCTTGGGCAGGGAACGGTTGCAGGTGCGGATCTTGTACAGCTTGTGGATCAGCTCGATGGTATCCTTCACCGCCCCGGCGCTGGTGTAGGGGCCGAAGTACCGGCTCTTGTCCTTTTTCATCTGGCGGGAAAACTGCACCCTGGGGAACGGTTCTCCCACAGTCACCTTGATGTAGGGGTAGGTCTTGTCATCCTTCAGCATGGTGTTGTACCGGGGGCGGTATTCCTTGATCAGATTGCATTCCAGCACCAGAGCCTCCAGCTCTGAATCGGTGATGATGTATTCAAACCGGGCGATCCTGGACACCATCTGCTCGATCTTTGCCGTCTTGTTCCGGCTGCTCTGAAAATACTGGCGCACCCGGTTTTTCAGGCTGACCGCCTTTCCCACATAGATGATCTCATCCTTGGCGTCGTGCATCAGATAAACGCCCGGCTGGGCCGGAAGCTTTTTCAATTCCTCCTCTATGTTGAACATGAATTACCTCCTGAACCGGTTTCCCTCAAATTTCATCTGGGTCTCCAGGTAGCGTTTTAAGTCATAGAGCAGCTCCTCCGCGCTCTCCTCCCTGCCGCCCGGGATCTCCATGCCTCCGCAGATGATCTCCAGCGTCTTCTGGGAAAGCCGTCCGCCCTCCCGCTCCAGCAGACGCCACTTTCCCTCATAGGTTTCCTCATCAAAAAAGCGGAGAATAAAGCTTTCTCCGTCATCTCTCCGGCCGTCCTCCTCCCGGGACCAGTCATCCTCCGCCCGCCGGGGCTCCTCTCCGGCCCGGCGGGATTCTTCTGCCTCCCGCTGGGATTTCTCCCCGGCCCAGAGGGATTCTTCTGCCTCCCGCTGGGATTTCTCTCCGGCCCAGCCGCTGTCCTCCCGCTCCAGGGTTTCCCGGTCCACCAGCTCAAACCGGTACTCCTGATCGGCGTCCGGGTATTTTTCCCGGTCCACCGGGCTTAAAAACATGGCAAGGGGCCTGGCAAAGACCCGGAAACTCCCGTAAAGAGCCTGGTAAACCACCAGCTCCTCCCCCGTCTCCGTGTGCTCTGCCACGGCAACCACCTGGTAGAGTTTATTCTTAAAATGCCGGTAACATTCTCCCGGCATAGGTTTTCTTCTCGATTCGCTCAATGTCTTCTCCTCCGTTAATCCATCCCCATCTGAGGGATCTCCGGAACCACCGGATCAGAGGCCGCCGGGGTCTCTCCAGTCTCAGGGACCTCCCCCGCATCTGACGTCTCTCCGGCAGCCGCCGTCGCCCCGGCCTCCAGCCCGTCCCAGGTGTAGCTGCAGGCCGCAGACCACAGAAGCCATTCCTCGTAGCCCGCGTCATAGGTGGCCTGGATCTGGGCCTGAATTTCCTCCGGCCCGTATTCAATATAGTGATCCAGATAGGAAGCTGTGAAATCCTGGAGCCAGGGACGGACCACCGCCAAATCCCCGCCTTCCTGCTCTGCCTCCGCCAGCTCCCTGGCAGACCCCTGAAGGGCCGCCAGAACCGTGCGGTATGGCTCCGTATCCGGATGTTCGATTCCGAAATTGCCGTCCCCGTAGTGGGACGGGTAGATCATGGGACAGATATAGTCCAGGTTTTTCGCCATGTCCACATAGATCTGCCCCACAGACTGGGCGTCCACCTCGCTGCCGATGATGGCGCCGAACACGTCCGCCGACACAAACACTCCCCGGGGCGCCAGCTGCTGGCTGGCGTAGGCCGTAAACTCCGTGATCACATCCGTTTTGGAACGGCCCCTCGTGTCCGCCTCGTCGAACACCACGTCGTTGACCCCCTTTTCCGTGCAGAACCGGATATAGTCAAACTGAACCTCGTCAAAGCCCATGGCGGCCGCCTGAGTCCCGATTTCCACCAGATAATCCCAGACCTCCTCCCGGTAGGGATTGATCCAGGCCAGGCCGGAACGGTCCCGAAACACGGTGCCGTCCGGCAGCTTCAGGCACCACTCCGGCTTTTTCTCCGCCAGCCAGGGATCCCGGAACGCCACCACCCGGGCGATCACATAAAGTCCATAGTCCTCCTTCAGGCGGCGGACCAGCTCCGCCATATCGGTCACGTAAGGCCTGCTGGCCTCCGTCTCCATCACCATCGGCGATTCCATGGGGCAGGTCACCCGCCCGTTGTCGTCCTTCAGATCAATGACCACGGCGTTGATTTCCGTGCCCGGGATCCGGGCCAGGATCCCCTCCATCATCTCTCCGCTGCCGGCGGCAGGGGCAGATATATAGATTCCCCTGGCCTGCACAGGAGTCCGCTCCGGCTCTCCCTCTGTCTCTGACAGTTCTAAACTCTCTGCCTCTTCAGATGGTTCCGCCTCTTCCGGCGCTCCGGCCTGGTTTCCCGGCTTGTCCGCATCCGCCTCCACAGCCTCGGAATCCGTCCCTGCCTGCTCTTCCTCCGTCTCTTCCGGCGGAGAAGTGATATCCTCCGCCGCCCCATACCGGCTGCACCCGCTGAGCGCCGCCGCACAGAGTACCGCCAACAGCCACTTTTTCATGCCATCCACCTTTCCCGTATTTTCGTCCGGTCCCGGCAGCTCCTTCCTACCAGGCCAGAATCTCGTATCCCGTCTCTGTCACCAGCACGGTGTACTCCCACTGGGCGGACAGACTTCCATCCTCCGTCCAGACAGTCCAGTCGTCGTCCGCGTCCACAAACCAGTCGCTGTCCCCTGCGTTGATCATCGGCTCAATGGTAAAAATCATGCCCGGCTCCAGCTTCGGTCCTTTTCCCCTTCTCTTCACGTGAAATACCAGGGGCTCCTCGTGGAAATCCAGTCCCACTCCATGGCCGCAGATGTCCGGAACCACGGAAAATCCGTTTTTCTCCGCATGCTCCTGGATGATCGCTCCGATCTCGTTTAAATATCCGCCGGGATGGACCGCTTTCAGGCTCAGCTCCAGACATTCCTTGGTCACATCCACTAGTTTCCTGGCCTCCGGCGTCACCTGGCCGATGCAGTACATCCGGGACGCGTCCGCGTAATATCCGTCCACAATGGTAGTCACATCCACATTGATAATATCTCCATTTACCAGAATCACATCCTTCGACGGGATTCCATGGCAGACAATGTCATTTAAGGAAGTACACACACTTTTGGGAAAACCTTCAAAATTCAGGGGCGCCGGGATGCCTCCCAGCTCCAGGGTCTTCTGATGCACCGCCTGATTAATATCCTCCGTGGAAATTCCCTCCCGGATCATGGCGTCCACCGCATCCAGCACCTGGTTGTTCACCAGTCCTGCTCTGCGGATCTTCTCCACCTGTTCCGGCGTTTTTACGATGGGTTTCATGATTTTGTCTCTCCTTTCCTGTCTTTCCTTTTCATTCCCCGTATCACTGCCTTGGCCTCCCGGTCCACCCGGTTGGACTCGATGATCTTCTGCAGGGCCTTGTTGTAGGTCCAGTCATCCAGCCGACAGCGTTTCAGATAATCCATGGTCTGTTCCGGCAGCTTCACATAATAAACGGACACCGCCCAGGCCACAGCCATGCGCACATAATAAGCCTCACTCCTGATTTCATCCAGAAAGCCGAACACCTCTTCCGCGTGTTCTCCATCACAGTAGTGGGACAGGGCCATCACCGCTGCAAACCGCAGCTCATACTCCCCCGTCTTTTTAAAATAAGGGCGGACAAATTCCCATACTTCCCGGCGAAGTCCGCTCTCCGCCGCCCTGTAGGCTCCGCAGAACACGTCGCAGACCGCCCAATTGTCAATCTTCGGCACAAATCCCGCCGTTCTCTCAAACAGCTCCTCCAGCTCCATCTTTTTCCACGCGCCGGCGATCACCAGACCCTGAAGCTGCCGCTCCTCATAGGTGCCGTCCTCCGCGTGCTCCAGAAATTCTCTCCAGTCTCCCTTCAGAATCTCCTTCGCCAGCCGCTTCAGATCCGGGATTCTCACCCCCAGAATGTCTTCTGTCCCCGGCAGCAGCCTGCCGTGAAATTCCCGATAGCCGGGATCTGCCAGCTCCCGCAGCCGTTCTTTTATCTGTTCCATTGCTCCTCCTTCGCATACACTACCGCCAATTATAACATATTTTCCTTATATTTCAAATTTTTCATTGCCCCCGCCCGACAGATTATGCTATATTATTACTTTATGAGCAATTATTAATTTACCATAGACGGAGGCAGGATATGCGAATTGGATTTGATAATGAAAAGTATCTGAAAATGCAGTCGGAACACATCCGGGAGCGAATCAGCCAGTTTGGGGACAAGCTCTACCTGGAATTCGGCGGAAAGCTGTTTGACGACTACCACGCGTCCCGGGTTCTTCCCGGCTTTGCCCCGGACAGCAAGCTGAGGATGCTGCTTCAGCTGGCTGACCAGGCGGAAATCGTCATCGCCATCAACGCGGCGGACATTGAAAAGAACAAGGTGCGCTACGATCTGGGCATCACCTACGACGTGGACGTGCTCCGGCTCATTCAGGCATTTACCGACAAGGGACTTTACGTGGGAAGCGTGGTCATCACCCAGTACAGCGGACAGCCGGCGGCTGACCTGTTCAAGAGCAAGCTGGAGCACATGGGAATCCGTGTTTACCGCCATTATGTGATCGACGGCTATCCCAACAATGTTTCCCTGATCGTAAGTCCCGAGGGCTACGGCAAGAACGATTACATTGAAACCACCAAGCCCCTGGTGATCATCACCGCCCCCGGACCGGGAAGCGGAAAAATGGCCACCTGCCTCTCCCAGCTCTATCACGAAAACATACGGGGCGTCAAAGCCGGATATGCGAAATTTGAGACTTTCCCCATCTGGAACATTCCTTTAAAGCACCCGGTCAACCTGGCCTATGAAGCGGCCACCGCCGACTTAAACGACGTAAACATGATCGATCCCTTCCACCTGGAAGCCTACGGCGTGACCACTGTAAACTACAACCGGGATGTGGAGATCTTCCCGGTGCTCAACGCCATCTTTGAGGGAATCTACGGCACCAGCCCTTACAAATCCCCCACAGACATGGGCGTCAACATGGCGGGCAACTGCATCATCGACGACGAGGCATGCAGGGAGGCTTCCTACCAGGAGATCATCCGCCGCTATTATCAGGCTCTCAACCGCATGGCAAAGGAGCAGGGCAGCCGGGATGAGGTGTACAAGATCGAGCTTCTGATGAAGCAGGCAAAGATCTCTCCCGATATGAGAAGCACAGTGAAGGCGGCCAACGACCTGGCGAAGGCAACCGAGGCTCCCGCCGCAGCCATGGAACTTCCCGACGGAACCATCGTCACCGGAAAGACCTCCAACCTGTTAGGCGCTTCCGCAGCCCTTCTGCTCAACGCGGTGAAGGCTCTGGGACACATTGACCACGACGTCCATCTGATCGCCCCCACAGCCATCGAGCCGATCCAGAAACTGAAGGTCAACTACCTGGGCAGCAAAAACCCCAGACTCCACACGGACGAAGTACTCATCGCCCTCTCCATGTGCGCGGCCACCGATGAGAATGCCCAGATCGCCTTAAATCAGCTGTCCAAATTGAGAGACTGCCAGGTACATACCTCCGTCATGCTCTCCGACGTGGATATCAACATCTTCAAGAAGCTGGGCGTCGGACTGACCTCCGAGCCGGTTTACGAGGAGAGAAAAATCTATCACTGATACCGCGGGCAGCTACAGCAGAGCTGTTCGCTGTCCGTTGCCCGGCAAATGTCCGCCCATGCAGGCATGGCGGCCGCTTGCCGGGCGTATCGCGCAAAAAAGGAGCAGGCCTATCACTGAACCTGCTCCTTTTCCTTTTCTATTTTCTTATTTTCACGCTCTTCCTATTTCCATTCTTCTTCCAGGAATTTTACCATGTCGATGGCTTTCGGCGGGCAGCCCTTTAAGCTCTTCTGAAAACCGCAGGTGCACTGTCCCACGCCGATGGCTCCCGTCTTTCCCCGGTATGCCTGTCCGATGCAGATGGTCTCCTTTTTCCCTCTCAGCTCCCCGGCGTCGTTTAACCGGTCCAGGGCGTAGATCAGAGAGCCGTAGCAGGCGCTGCAGGCGTCCTTCGCATCGGCGTACTTTGCCAGATTTTCCACCCGGCGCGTCATGCGGAACTTGCTTTTCCCCACCGTATCCTCATTCAGGTAGATAAAATTGGCATGGTCTGTGTCCGTACTTCCCACTCCCAGCTTTTCCGCCATGCGGATATAGGGCACGTCGTCCACAGAATAGCCCATACAGTCGCACACATAGCTGTCGCAGAGCACCGGATCCTTAAATCCCAGCACCCGGTTCATCACCACCGGATTTCCTCCCTCCTCAAAATCCAGATCCCCGCAGATATTATCCACCAGAATAAAGCTGTTGGGAGCGATGGTATTTAAGTGAGCGATGGGCTTGTGCAGCCCCATGGTGTGGAAACGGCGCTTCTCCTTGTTGGGCATAATGCCCTTATTATTTTTCAGGGCGCAGGTGACAATGGTCTGGCAGTGTCCCTTCAGCACCGGCATGTTGATCATGTAATCCACCTCCGCCGCCCGGTCGCAGATGGCAATCTTCATGCCCTTCGCCTCGTACTCCTTGTAGCTGTCCTTCTGCAGATCCACCAGCTCCACCCCGTACTTCCTGGCCACTTCCCGGTAGCCGGCAGCGGAAAACGCCGCCTCCGTGGAATCTCCCACCCAGGAGCCTTCCATGATGGTCACATCCTCAAAGCCGTGCTCCCTCAGGTACTCAATGGTTCCCTCCAGCAGCTCCTTATGGGTAGTGCCCCCGGCAGAGGGATCCCTGGCCGTCACCAGATTGGGCTTTAACGCCACCTTCTTTTTCCGGTCTCCAATGTCCCCGGCCACATCCGCCCGCTCCAGGACTTTCTTTGCCATCTCCTTGTAATCCGTACCGTGTATAATGATAATATCGTTTCTCTCCATGCTTCCTCCTCCGCTCTCTCTTGCTGTATTGCAGTTCGATTATACCATGGGATCTTCCCTCAGGCAAGCGGCGGCCGGACAGCTTGCCCGAAACACGGCCGGACAGCAGCCCGAAACAGGCCGCCGTTGCCCGGTCCCCGCGACCTTCCGGCCGATTCCGGCAAAAAAATCCGGCTCTGCTTTCTTCGCAGAACCGGACTTGAGTTTTTTGCTTTATTCTGTTTTCTCAGCCTTCTCTGAGCTGTCTTCCTTCTCCGGATGTTCTTCCGTCCCGGGATGATCCTCCTCAGCCGCATGCTTCTCCGTCACCCGGCTGGTCTCTTCCTTCCCGCCGTCTTCCTCCGGCTCCGGGATTCCCTTTACCTCCCGGAAAATCTTCATAAACTCTTTTCCGGTGATGGTCTCCTTCTCAATCAGGAACTCTGCAATCTTATCCATGGCCTCCCGGTTCTCAGACAGCAGCCTCTTGGCCTCCTCATAAGCCCGCTTGAGGATCTGCATCACTTCCTCGTCCACCTCGGCCTCTGTCTTGTCGCTGCAGTTGAGCACCACTCTGCCGCTGAGATACTGATTCTCCTGGGTAGCCAGACCCATGAGTCCGAATTTTTCTGACATTCCGTACTGGGTGACCATGGCTCTCGCCACTCTGGTGGCCTGCTCAATGTCGTTGGCCGCTCCCGTGGTCACCGTGTCAAACACCAGCTCCTCCGCCGCCCGGCCGGCCAGATAGCCCACCAGCATGGCGTCGATCTCTTTCTTGGTGTTCAGATATTTCTCCTCCTCCGGCACATGCATCACATAGCCCAGAGCTCCCATGGTGCGGGGCACAATGGTGATCTTCTGCACCGGCTCCGCGTCTTTCTGCAGAGCGGACACTAAGGCGTGGCCCACTTCATGGTAGGAGACGATTCTCCGTTCTTCCCTGCTCAGGATGCGGTCCTTCTTCTCCTTGCCCACCAGCACCACTTCCACTGCCTCAAACAGATCCTTCTGGGAAACTGCTTTCCTGCCGTGCTTGACTGCCATAATGGCGGCCTCGTTCATCATATTGGCCAGATCCGCTCCCACGGCTCCGGAAGTGGCCAGGGCGATCTCCTCAAAATCCACCGTGTCATCCAGAAGCACATCCTTGGAATGGACCTTCAGAATGTTTACCCGGCCCTTTAAGTCCGGCTTGTCCACAATCACTCTCCGGTCGAAACGGCCCGGACGCAGCAGGGCCGGATCCAGGATCTCCGGACGGTTGGTGGCTCCCAGCACCAGAAGTCCTTTGGAAGAATCAAATCCATCCATCTCCGACAGGAGCTGGTTTAACGTCTGCTCCCGCTCGTCATTTCCGCCGCCATAGCGGGAATCACGGCTTTTTCCGATGGCATCAATCTCGTCGATAAAGATGATGCAGGGAGCGGACTCCTGGGCCTGCTTAAACAGGTCGCGGACACGGGACGCGCCCACGCCCACAAACATTTCCACAAAATCAGAACCGGTGAGGGAGTAAAACGGCACGTGGGCCTCTCCCGCTACCGCCTTTGCCAACAGAGTTTTTCCCGTTCCAGGCGGTCCCACCAGAAGAGCACCCTTGGGCAGCTTTGCTCCGATCTTCGTATATTTTTCCGGATTGTGAAGGAAATCCACAATCTCTGTGAGGGATTCCTTTGCCTCATCCTCGCCGGCCACATCTTTAAAGGTAACGCCGGTTTCCTTCTGGACATAGACCTTGGCGTTGCTCTTTCCCACGCCCATGATTCCGCCTCCGCCCATGCGGCGCATCATCATGGTCATTAAAAATACCAGAAAACCGAACCACAGCAGCGATCCCACAATATCCAGCATCAGGCTGTCTGTCTGCTGCAGCTTTCGTATCTCAATCCCCCGATCCTCCAGCCGCTGGGTCAGCTGATCGTCGCTTTCCATCCGAACTGTATAATACCGCTTCAGGGGAGAATATCCGTCCACGCTGCTCTTGGGATGGATCTCAATCTCCGAGCTGCTCACTGCCACAGAATCAATCTGATCATTTTCCACCATCTGGATAAACTGATTGTAAGTCAGTTCCTCCTCCGAGCTGCTGGTGAGGGCATTTTTCATGAAATAAACAGTGGCAAACGTGATCAGGGCCGCGATCAGAAGAATGGTGATCGTCTGGTTGCTCTTGGGCGTTTTGCCATTGTTGTTCTGTTGGTTATTATTCATATGTGTCTGTTCTCCATTCTGGGATAGAATCCTCTCCTACCCCACATTATTATAATGTCACTCCATTCATAAATCAATAAACAAAAAATAAAATTTTCCCAGGTATTCTCCGCCTTCTATCCGCCAGACTAATAGGGAGGTGATGGCATGAACAGACAAAAAAATATGGATTACAGGGAACATGACGGCTTTGATCTGCACCGGGCCGGTTCTTCCACCGACTGCACCGGACTGATCCCGTCTCTCCCTTCCTCGGAAGCGGAGATCGAGTTTTACGATGAGATGTATCCCTACCTCCCACGGGCCACTGCAAACACAAAGTAGGAGACGGGAAAATGGAAAAACGCTGCGGAATGTCCCCGCGGCGTTTTTTCTGTCAGCACGGCTTCAGCCGAATACCACCTGTTTTAACACCATATAAAAAACTGTTCCCAGCCCGATACTCAGAAGGGAATTTTTCTTCCACCGGTGAAGAAGAGCCACCACAGCCACGGCGGCAAACTCCGGCACTCCCCAGTCGGAAGCGCCTCCCCCTCCGCCCTGTCTGATCTGTCGGCTGATTGATAAAAGAGGGGTCCTGAGACAGTAGATCACCAGAAGACCGATGGTGGCATAGGGCAGAGTCCTGCCCAGAAACTCCACAAAGGGCGGCGTCTTCCTGTCCCCCCGGAATATGATAAAAGGCAGAAAACGGCTGAGAAGGGTAGCCGCTGTCATGGCCGCAACAATCCCGGCCGCTGTACCTATCTGCGCCATCTCACGCCTCCTCCTTTCTCTTTTTTCCCTGATAAACAACAAACAACACTGCCAGAATCACCGCCATGGCGGGAATGATGAACTGATCCGCCCCGAAGATGAGCAGACAGACTAAGGTAGCCCCCAATCCCAGCAGGGCGGAGGAATGCCCCTTTTTCTCCTCCCATTGTCCCACAAAAATCACCACAAACAGCGCCGTGAGGGCAAAATCCATCCCGGTGGTGTCAAAGGTGAGCAGACTTCCCAGCAGAGCTCCCAGAAGAGTTCCTCCCACCCAGTAGCACTGATCCAGGAAAGAGATCCAGAAAAACACCTTGTCCCGGTCCATCTCCTGGGGCGGATTTTCCGCGCACACCACGGAAAAAGTCTCATCCGTCAGAGCAAAAATCAGGTAGGGCTTAAACCGCTTCACCGTCCTGTACTTGTCCAGCATGGAAATCCCGTAAAACAGATGCCTGGCATTGAGCATCAGGGACATAAAAAAACTGTACAGCGGATTCACCGCCGCCGCCAGCAACGACACCCCCAGGTACTGCAGGCTTCCCGCATAGACAATCACGCTGATGAGCACAGACCACACCGGCCCGTATCCGCTGTCCGCCATCAAAATCCCGTAAGCCGCCCCCAGCACCAGGTATCCGGCCATCACAGGCACCGTTCTGGGAAAGGCATATCCCAGTTCTGTTTTCTGCTTTTTCATATTCATCCATCCCATCCGGCGCCTGTTTTTCAAATTCATGTCCCACTTGACAAACGCCGGCCTCTTTCCGTAAAATTGTATTTTATTGTAACGATTCTGACAATATTTGTCAATGAACGAGGTGATTTTAAATGGATTACACCCACTGCCGTCTCTGTCCCCGCCAGTGCGGAGTCAACCGCCTGGAAGCCGCCGGCTTCTGCCGCTGCGGCTCCTCTCCCCGGGTTGCCAGGGCCGCCCTCCACTTCTGGGAGGAGCCCTGCATCAGCGGTGTCCGGGGAAGCGGCACTGTATTTTTCAGCGGCTGCACCCTGAAGTGCTGCTTCTGCCAGAACTACTCCATCAGCAGCGGCGGCTTCGGCAAAGACATCGACGTCCGGCGCCTGGGAGATATTTTTCTTGAACTGGAGGATAAGGGAGCCCACAACATCAATCTGGTAACCCCCACCCAGTACCTCCCCTCCATTCTGGCAGCCCTGGATTTGGTGCGCCACCGTCTGACCATTCCCATTGTATACAATTCCGGGGGATATGAGCGGCCGGAAACCATCCGGGAGCTGGACGGATATGTCGATATTTACCTGCCGGATCTCAAATACTTCGACAGCAGCCTCTCCGGCAGATACTCCGCGGCACCCGACTACTTTTCTTTCGCCTCCCGGGCCATCTCCGCCATGATCCGCCAGACAGGCGCTCCCGTGCTGGCGGAGGAAGAGGGCTGCACTCTGATGAAAAAAGGAGTGATCATCCGCCACATGGTGCTTCCCGGCCAGAAGGAAGACTCAAAGAAGCTTCTCCGGTGGATGAAGGAATCCCTTCCTGAGGGCCATTTCTTTCTCAGTCTCCTCAGCCAGTACACGCCCTTTTTCCGAAGCAGTGAATTTCCGGAGATCAACCGGAGAATCACCACCTACGAGTACAATCAGGTGCTGGACTTCGCCATCAGTCTGGGACTTACCGCCGGCTTCATGCAGAAAAAAAGCAGCGCCAGGGAGGAGTACACGCCGCCCTTCGATCTGGAGGGAGTGGATCCAACCCTGCCGCCGTCCCAGGATCACCGGTAAAAAGCGGAAGGTGTGGAAAACAGAGCAAAAGGAAAGGCGGATATCGAATCTTCACTGTTTCGACATCCGCCCTTAAACTATCTCATCCATTGGACTGATTTCCTTTCTTTATTCTGTTTTTCCTATGAACTTTTCTCTTCCTCCGCGCGTTTTAAGCTTTCCTGACATCTTTCATTCTCTTGCCTGCAGACCTCTCGTCTTGTCACTGTACTTTCTCGTCATACGGCAACCGGAGAAAAACATCTCTCACTGCAGGTTCCTGTCCTTTTCCATCTTATCCGCTTTCGGATTCCAAGGTTTCCTCTGTTCCGCTTTTCTGTCACATCTGGGATCAGAAAGTGAAACGATATTTACGTACCCGGCGGTCTCACCCTTTCCTTTTTATTTTTTGTCGTTTCTTTTTCTCATCTTCTAATCTCTCTTTTGGTATTTTCAGTATAGTTTATGCAGCAGAATTTGTCAATACTTTTTTGGATTTATTTCAATTTTTATTTGTCTATATTTTCTAATTTTCTATTGTTATTAGAATTTTTAAAATT
>NBJMR02800__coassemble_1548_pt1 | contig 31112 bp, 25 predicted proteins | sample NBJMR02800__metabat2_low_PE_040 | metagenome-assembled genome bin NBJMR02800 | reverse complement strand
CTTGATCATCTCCTGCTCAACAGTCAGGCCCCGGTTTCTGGAAAGCAGAAGGGGGGAATCGAACAGGGTCAGATCATCAGAGCTTCTCAGCAGAATATCGGAAATTTTCGGAACCGCATAGGTCCGTATCTCCTGTTCAAAGCAATATTTCAGAATCAGATTCCGGTCGTGGGAGGGCATATCGCCTACAATCACGCCGTCGAATCCCTTTACTTTCTCCACAAAAGCCTGAAACCCCTGCCGGTAGGACATCATGTCGGTAATCTCGTATTTGTCCTCCCTAGCATTCATTTTTTCCATCAGATGATAATCTGACCGGTCTCCATAGACCATCAGCATCCGACGGGGCGGATACATCCACATATAAATCCGCTCGAAAATCATGGTCCAGATCACAATTGCCGCCGCATCCGCGAACGTCATAAGGATCAGCACCGTCGGCGCAAAAAAGCGCTTATCCAGCACCGCGATCTGAAAATAGGTAAACGTATTTAAAAACACCACAGAAAGAATCTGGGAATAAATCAGATTACCTTTTTTCAGATATCCCACTTTATAGCCGCCGTACATCTGCATGAAAAACACCAGCAGTACGCCGTAGAGGAAGATCATCACCCAGTTTCCTCTGCGGAAAAACGGGGCCTGAAGCATTCGCTCATTGAAATAGTATATCCATACATAAGCGTAAATCGCCGTGATCAGCCCCGTGAGAACCAGAGAAAACAGGAGTTTGACCAGTCGTTTATACTTTTCCTGCATCTTCATTCGTTTTCATTCCTAACACTTTTCTCACCTTTTTTATAAAAAACCGCGGGGGACCCCCCGCCGCCTTGCCTCATTATAGCATAAAAGGACTGACAAGTATATCTTATCAGCCCCTAAAAATTTTAGAAATTCTTTAATAAATTGTTAATTTACCCTGATTTTGACAGGATTTTATACACGTTCTTCCAATCCTCTCACCGCCGCTATCCCAATGGCCGCAAACGCCCACATAAACGGCGTTACAATGGGAAGATCTATGTTTACCAAAACCTGTGCCGAATAGCAGAGCACCGCCCCATACAACCCCAGCAGACAAGGCTGCGCCTTCCAGTTCTTCGCCATCACCCGCAGAGTCCCGATGATAAACACCAGATACCCCGCCAGGCCGATGGGGCCGATGGTGGCAAAGTAGTGAATGTAGGCGTTGTGGGCGCTGTCGTAGATCTGGCCGGTGGCGTAGTGCATCTCCATCTTGTTGAAGGAAGTGGTGATGATTCCGAAGGTATCCGGGCCGTATCCGAAGACCCGCTGCCAGGGGGTGAATTTGTTCAGATAATCTTCAAAAGTAATTCTCCACACAAAGCCCCTCTGGGTTCCCCAGTTGTCGTCAAACACCAGGAAATTGGCCAGAGCTCCGTACCGGTCTCCATGGCCCAGGAAGTTGGCGTCTATGAACACGGCGACCACGGCCACGGCGATGAGAATCATCGCCCACTTCCAGATTCTGCGGGGCCAGGGGCCCAGGGCGTCGCCCGGCACCGCAGAATCAGATTCCGGGACGGACGCCGCCTTCCCGGCGGCCGCTCCCCGTTTCCGGTCAAGGACAAACCACGCCGCGGCCGCCAGCCAGAGGACGGCAGCCAGAACGGGCAGGCCCGGCAGGGTGGTCACCACGCCGCCGATGCCGTCCAGGCCGATGACAGTTTCCGGCATGATTTCATCGATCCAGCCCACCCAGGCGGCAGCGGTGAAGAAGACCGCCAGGATCACCAGGTATCTTCTGGTTCCCGTCCGGGTGCTAAAGAGGAAGAAAGGCAGGCTGATAAACAGGGCGGCTACCGCCAGGTAGCCGTTGTCGCTCTGGGAGGTGATCAGAGCGACGCTGGCCACCGCTAGGTGGAGGAAGTACCACAGCTGCCGCCGCCAGTCCTTCTCCACGGCAAACAGCCCCGCCGCCATCGCCAGATACATTCCCAAAAACGCGGTGAATGTGTTGATATTTCCGAAGGTGGAGGTAAAAATGTCCGCCGTGGCCAGGGGCACTCCCACCTTGTATCCCATAATATCCATGCGGAAATAGTCGGTGATGCCGAAGATTCCCGCCAGAGCCGCCGCCAGCAGAAAGGCGTCCAGATACCACTGCTTAAACCGGAAGAACCGGCTTACCAGAAAATACATCACCGTGTACAGAGCCAGCAGGAAGAAGCCGGAATACCGGCCCTCATTGCCCCAGAAAGATTCGTACACGTATTCTGAGGTCAGCGTGGAGATCAGGGCGATGATGATAAATACCAGAAGTCCCTTTTCTCCCATGGTAAACAGTTTTTTCAGTCCGGTCTGCCGGATTCCGGCGGAGAATTCTCTCATTTCCTCCCCGTGATGTTCCATCCGGTCCATAAACACCCAGGCCAGACCGGCGATCAGGCAGACGCCTGTCATGATCAGCACCAGGAGCCAGAAAAATTTATACTTGGCCCGCAGGATGTTGCCGTAATTCTGGCTGGTAATGTAGAGGGGAAAGACAAACAGCAGCACCAGCATGGCCACGCCTGTCACTGTGCCGGCAAAACGGCTCATCTCACTCCCCAAAGTTGGTTCCTTCTTTTTTCCTTTCTGTGCCATTGAAATACTCCTTTTTTATCGGTCTTCCGTCTCTATCTGCGGGGGCTGGTGATCAGCCAGACCACCAGTCCCACCAGCAGAAACGGCCACAGCAGGGATGCCAGCCCCACCACCAGATTCAGAACCAGGAACAGGATGAAAAAGATCACCAGCCAGAACAGCAGTCTCCAGTACCACTTGTCCAGATTGAACACATGGAAGCTGCGGTGACTGCGGCGGTCAAATCCAAAGGGATCCTCCGGCGTCCGGCCGCCGTTTCCATAGGAGCCGTCTCCGTAGGAGCTTCCGTCCCCGTAGGAGCTGCCGCTCCCGTAGGATCCGCCCCTGCCCTGGTAGGCGCTCTCCTGGGCTGCCTCCCCGTAGGGATCCTCCGCGCCGGCGTCACCGCCGGCGGCGGCCACGTCCATGATGGTGCGGGCGATGACCCGGGCGCCGCCCAGCTCCTCGATCACGTCCTCTTCTCTCCTGCCCTTTCTCACCTCATCTGTAATATAGGCATCGTAATATCTTACATTTTCCTCAATAATATTCGGGGCAACCTCTCCGGCCAGGGCTTCCCGCAGCGTTCGTAAGAACTCGTCTCTGTTCATAATTTCTCCTTCTGTCGAAACAATGGGCCTGACCTGCAGACGCCATCCCGTGCGAATCTCCGTGTCCGCGTTAGCGGACACCACGAACCATGAAAGCCCTCGGATCGCTCCTTGCTGCGCGCTCATGTGATCCGACCTGCATTCGCAATCCGGCCTGCAGGCAGCCCGTTCCGCCTTTGCTTTAAGACTGGGCTTTCACAGTAAAATACCGCTTTTTCCATAAAGAAAGCAGTACCATCATACCATAGATTTTATAAGCAATCTATAAAGAAATTCTGAAATTTCTGTGGACAAATCCGCGTTCCGCCGGCATTTCCGGCTCATTCCTTTTCCTTCAGAACTCCCGCCCGGTAGGCGGCCACCAGCTCTTTCAAATCGCTGATCCGCTCTGACATCTCCTGTCCCAGATCTGTGTCCGCCACCCGCATTCTGGTTTTCAGGGCCTCTGTGATGTGGACCTTCGGGGTGTTTTCCCGGTTGGGGTCGAAGGGCATATGCTCCGCCAGGGCCAGATGGTTGGAGTTGTAAATCAGGGTGTATCCGGCGATTCCCGTGGTTTTCTGATAGGCTTTTGACAGGCCGCCGTCAATGATGTAGAGTTTTCCCCCGGCCTTCACCGGCTTTTCCCCATCCTTGATCTTCACCGGCACATGGCCGTTGATGATGTGGGAGCCTTCCGTGGGCAGCCCGAACTCCTCCAGGATCCGGTCGCAGCAGGCCTCGTCCAGGCTCAGACGGTAGTAGGGGTTGAGGGTTTCTTTCCCCACACTCTTGTCCTCAATAAAATAATGCTCAAAGGTGGCCATTTTATCCTTGCCGAACACCGGGGAGCTGGCCCCGCACCACAGATACCACATGAGATCTGCGGCATTTTCTTTTTCCGGATCCTCCGCCGGCAGAAAATAGGCTTTCTTGATCTGCTCCTCCAGATAATCCATCAGACTTCTGCCGGAGTAGGTTTTTTCCCCGATGGTCAGTTCCGCGAAGCTGCCGTCCTCCTTCATGGGGATGCAGCCGTGGTAGAGCAGGTTGGAATTATATTTTTTATACAGACTTCCGTGGGAGTAGAGAAAGCCGATGTGGCTGTGAAGCACCTCGCTGTGGAGGAAGGAAAAGGTGAGCACATGGAGCAGCTCTTCCTCCTCCTTTGTCAGCTTCAAGGGATCCTTCGGGTCCACCGTGGGAAAATAGGTATCCAGCATGGGATATTCTTTTCCCTTCACCTTCACCGTTCCCTTCTCGTAATCCACCTGTTCCAAGAGCAGCCGGTCTTCCATCTGATACTCCGGATGGCGCTTGATGATCTGGCCCTCCACCTTCAGCTGGATCACCGCGATGGCCTTGTGCATTTTGGCCGCCAGGCCAGGATCCACCGCATCGTAAATATTTTCATCCAGAATCTTCGGCATAAACCGCCTGCAGCTGTCATTCTGATAGATTCTGGCGGCAAACATGGAGAGCGGGCGCAGATTGATGCCGTAGCCGTCCTCCAGCACGTCAAAGCTGTTGTAGCTGATGGCAATGCGGACCACATTGCAGATGCAGGCAGGATTTCCCGTAGCGGCTCCCATCCAGGAAATATCGTGGTTGCCCCACTGAATATCCACATCGTGAAAATTCATCAGCTCGTTCATGATAATATCCGCCCGGGGCCCCCGGTCGAAAATGTCCCCGATGATGTGAAGGCTGTCGATGGTCAGATTCTGGATCAGCTGGCACAGGGCCACGATGAATTTGTCCGCCACGTCGATCTCAATCATGGAATGGAGAATCTCACTGTAGTACACGTCCTTGTTGCTGTCCCGGTAATCCACGTGGAGCAGTTCGTCAATGATGTAGGCAAACTCCTTCGGCATCTTCTTTCTCACCTTGGAGCGGGTGTATTTGGTGGAAACCACCCGGCAGATCTGCACCAGCCGGTAAATGGTGATCCGTTTCCAGTCATCCGTCAGCTCCCCCGACGCCCGAACCCGGTCCAGCCCCCGCTCCGGATAGTAGATCAGATTGGCCAGTTCCACCTGCTCCTCCTCGGAGATAATGTGGCCGAAAGTATCCCGGATCTTCTCCCGGATCACTCCGGAGGCGCTGCGCAGCAGGTGAACAAACGCCTCATATTCCCCGTGCAGATCGCTGAAAAAATACTCCGTTCCCTTGGGAAGTCCCTGGATCGCCGTCAGGTTGATGATCTCGCTGGACGCCGTTTTCACGCTGGGATATTCCCTTGACAGCAGTTTCAAATAGGCAAGATCCCTCATAAATATACATCTCCTCCCTTTTCCATCAGCCGCCCGCCTGAAGTCACCGGCGCCGGCAGCCCATCCGCTCTCTTTCCGCAGCCTGGCATTCCGCCCCAAAGCGCCGCGGACAGTTGCATTTCCACGTATCTTGTACTATCATTAATCATAACACGCCGGGGAAAAATGGCAAGTTTTCCATTTAATACAACCCCGGCCCGGAGGTTGATTTTATGGAAAAATTATACGTGTTCGGCACGGGAAACGCCGCTGTGACCCACTGCTATAATACCTGCTTTGCCGTTCGGGATGAGGACTCCTTTTTCATGGTGGACGCGGGAGGCGGAAACGGGATTTTAAGGATTTTAAATGACATGGAGGTGCCTTTAGACGCCATTCACCACATTTTCGTCACCCATGAACACTCTGATCACATTCTGGGCATCGTCTGGATGGTCCGCATGATCGGATCCAGAATCCTGGCGGGAAAATACCAGGGAAATCTTCATATTTACTGCCACGATCAGCTGACGGACACCATCGCCGCTCTGTGCCGCCTCACGCTCCAGGGGAAGATCTGCAGACTGTTTGGGGACCGGATCCTTCTGATGCCCGTGACAGACGGACAGACGGAGCGGATTCTGGACTACGACGTCACATTTTTCGACATCCACTCCACAAAAGCCCGCCAGTTCGGTTTTACCATGACCCTGAAAAATGGGAAAAAGTTCACCTGCGCCGGGGACGAGCCCTACAATCCAGTCTGCCGGCCCTACGTGGAGGGAAGCAGCTGGCTGCTCCACGAGGCCTTCTGCCTCTACGGAGACCGGGACAAATACAAGCCCTACGAAAAACACCACAGTACCGTGAAGGACGCCTGTGAGCTGGCAGCGGAGCTGAACATCCCCAACCTGGTGCTCTGGCACACGGAGGACGACCACCTGGCCCGCCGCCGGGAGACCTACACGGCGGAAGGGCGTCAGTACTACAGCGGAAATTTATATGTACCTGATGACGGGGAGATTCTGGATCTGTGATTCTATTTGGAGAGCTGTCCGCATATCCTATTGATAACTCCTGCCGGCCGGGAAAATCGTTTCTCCCGCCGGCAGCACAAGGGATGTGAGGAGGCTCTCCATGCTGTTTCATGACAATTCTTTTGCGGCGGCGCTCAAGACGGCAGTTCTGGCCCTGGCTGCCCTGGCCCTGACCGTTTTCATTCTCATCCCGGGGCTGGCCGGCCTGGCGGCCGGCACCTTCTCCGGCATTTCCGTACTGTCCGCCGGTCCTTTCATCCCCGGTTCCATTCCTGCCGGGGGAGATGAGGACTACATCCGCTGGGTGGATTTTAATGTGCCCCAGAACGCCCTGGAGCGGGCATTCCGCTGGGATGTGGACACGGTTCAGTCGGAGATCCACATCGACTGGGTGGACCTGCTGGCCTGTCTGGGAGCCCGGTACGGCGGGGATTTTTCCAATTACCGGCAGGCGGAAATGGATGAGCTGGCCGACCGCCTGAAAAATGGGGAAACCATGGAGGACATCGCCGCCGGCCTGAAGTACTATTCCTATTACCGGGAAGCCTACGGGGCCGTTCTGGACGGCCTTCTGGGCCAGTATGAGACGGAGATCGCCGCGGAGGACGCCCCGGATTTCGCTCTTCCCACCGACGAGAACGGCAATCCCGTCCGGGACGGTGAAAAAGTCTGGGTGACCAAATACGGGCTGAAGACATTTTCCCCCATCGCCTCCGGATTTCCCTACAGCGAGTACGACGACTTCGGCGTCTCCCGCAGCTACGGATACAGGCGTCAGCACCTGGGACACGACATGATGGGGCAGGTGGGAACCCCCATCATCGCCGTGGAGTCCGGCCGGGTGGAAGCCCTGGGCTGGAACCAGTACGGAGGCTGGCGCATCGGCATCCGCAGCTTTGACGGGAAGCGGTATTATTACTACGCCCACCTGCGGAAAAATTATCCCTACCAGTCCAATCTGGAGGTGGGGAGCATTGTGAGCGCCGGGGACGTGATCGGCTACATGGGGCGCACCGGCTACAGCGCCACGGAAAATACCAACAACATCGATGAACCCCACCTCCACTTCGGCATCCAGCTCATCTTTGACGAGTCCCAGAAGGAAGGAAATGGGGAGATCTGGATCAACTGCTACGAGCTGGTGAAATTTCTCTCCCTGCACCGGTCGGAGGTGCACAAGGTGGAGGGGACAAAAGAATGGGAGCGGACCTATGAGATCCGGGATCCGGCCGAAGAGGAATATCTCCGGGATCCGGCCGGGGAGTCCGGCGGCAGCGCCTAGTTTCAGTGACTGGCCCATCGCCCGGCTGCCTCCCGGGACAGCTTTTCCCACCGCCGCATATGATATAGAGAAGGGAACAAGCCCTTCTCTATATCGCTTTTTGGAGGTAATTTTATGGGTATCGTAAATTCCAATAAACAGATTTCCCAGACCCAGATCAGCTGTGACGGAACTCTCACCGTCACTCTGGCCCTGGCCGCCGCGCCGGACATCGCGTCCAATCCCACGGATATCGCCCTGGTTCTGGACCGTTCCGGAAGTATGGCCGGCGTCCCTCTGGAAAACATGAAAATAGGCGCGAAAACCTTTATCGACATTATCGACGAGGCCACCGACAGCTCCCAGGACGGAAATATCGGCTCCGGAAGCCGGATCGCCATCGTCAGCTTTGCCAGCACCGCGGCTGCGGACACACAGATGATCACTTCTGTGGACGATCTGAAGTCCGCCGTGGACGGACTGACGGCGGGAGGCTCCACCAACCACGCGGACGCTTTCGCGGAGGCTGTCCAGCTCTTTGACCCGGCCTCCTCCAACGCAAAGGTCATCGTCATGTTCACCGACGGAAAGACCACCGCCGGACCGCCGCCCGCTCCCGTGGCCGCTGCCGCCAGAGCTTCCGGCGTGGTCATCTACTGCATCGGCCTTGTGGGCGCCGACGGCATCGACGTGGCGGTGTTAAACGACTGGGCCACCGACCCGGACGCCTCCCATGTGGCGGTCACCCCTGACTCCGGCGATCTGGAGGATCTGTTCGCGGATCTCGCCGCCAACATTTCCAAGCCGGGAGCCACGGACATTGTCATCGATGAGGTCTTAAATTCCGATTTTGAGCTGGTGTCCATCACCCCGCCGGCCAGAGGCAGCGCCATGGCCACCGGAACCGGATCCCTCCGCTGGACGATCTCCGCTTTGGGAGTGTCCGGAAACGAGGGCGCTTCCCTGGAATTTCTCGTCCGCCACACGGCTCAGACCGGAGGCGTAAAACTGGTCAACGACTCGATCACCTACTCCGACGCCGAGGGGAACGCGGTCACCTTCCCGGATCCCTCCGTGACGGTGGAGTGCAGCCCGTCTGTCACCCCCGAGCCCTGTCCCGTTCCCGTGGACCTGCAGGTGGACAGCTGCAGCGACTCTCTGGCGGTGGATCTGGGAGACGTCCGTCTGGAGTCTCTGGGCCGCATCGTCCAGCTGAATGTAACTGTGAAAAACGTCTGCCCGGACCGCCGGGTTGCCCTGGCCGTTATTCTCACAGAAGTGGACGCCTATGGAAACGAGTATCCGCGGGGCATGAAAGCTTTCACCATCCCCGCCCACCACTATCCCCACTGCCGGGATATTCTGGTCAATTGCATCAGATTTGTGCTTCCGGAGGATTTAAACGTGTCCGGCGGCACCGCCGGCTCCATCTGCGGCCCGAGAAATCTGAAAGCCAGATTTATCGCCCACAATATTGACACCGACTACCGCTGCTGCGACGTATTTCTCACCGTCTGAGTCAGCTGCGGATGATCGGATAGGGAAAGTCCCTTCCCCTATCCAATTCGCGATACCACGGGCAGCTCACCGCAAAAAAGGGGCAGGCTCCAAACGGGCCTGCCCCCTGCCGCCGTTTCCGGCTGCTGTCAGAACAGAAACAGCTTTAATATTCCGCCTGCCACGGACACAGTCACCAGCAGGCAGGCGATCCTGCGGGAGCTCTCCTCCGTCCCCCGGACGTACACCAGGATTCCAGCCACACTTAAAAATCCCAGGGTCCAGGCCAGCAGCCGTCCTGCCATGTAGTTGGACGGAAGACTGGTGGCGCTGATCACCGCGACGATCATCCCCCACACAGCCATAACATAAAAAATCACTCTCCGAGTGCCTTCCCCCTTCACCAGGTACAGAAGGGAAAGCCCCACCACGCTGATCACGCTCATTGCCACAAACATTATCATTAAAATTCCCAAAGCCATATCTTTTTCCTCTCTTTCTCTGTTATGGCCCTACTTTACCATAACATTCTGAAGAAATTTCGCAGGCAGTTCTAAAGAAATTCTAAAGACAGCCGGGAATTTTCAGAGTAATTTTCACCTCAAACTCACTCTCATCCCGACGGATCTCCACGGTGCCGCTGTAGTCCGCCGCGATGCGCCGGATGCTTTCCAATCCGATCCCAAGGCTCTCGGGGGCGGCAGAAATGGGAGGAACCGCCTGGCTTTCCGCCCCTGTTTTTTTCTGCCCATCCCCTCCCACGCCGGGGATCCTGTTTCTCTGGCACAGGGTTACCGTCCTTATTTCTTCGGATTTTTCTCCCGCAATCCAAAGCTCCACCGGGTACTCCGGATCGGCGTATTTTTTCCCGTTGGAGGCCAGATTGTCAAAGATCCGGCGGAAGGAGGAGACATCCGCCATTCCGGAAAAATCCGGCAGTCCGGTCAGATCTATCCGGCAGGAAAAGGTCTCCTCCAGAACCTCCTCCCACTCTGCCGCCAGCTGTTCCATAAAAAGCCGGATGTGCTCCACCGGCTCTAAATTCTGTTTTCCCTGCTCCAGGAGCCGGTTCGTCAGCTCCCGGATCTGCTCTGTCTTCGCGTCCACCAGCTGAATGTAGGCCCGGATCCGCCCCTCATCCGGAAGGGGTCCGTCCTCCAGCAGCTGGGTGGCGGCAATCACGGAGGTGAGAGGTGTGCGGATGTCGTGGGAGAGGGCCCGCACCCAGGCCTCCCGCTCCTCAGACAGCCGCTGCTCCTGGGCGGCCAGCTGGCGCTCCGACGCTGCCAGGCGGTTGATTCGTTCCGCCAGCTCCGTCAGCTCGTCGTTTCCCTCCACCGGAACCTCCCCGTCCATGCGGTTTTCCGAGAGCATATCCACGCCGCGGATGATTTTCAGCAGATAGGCCAGCCTCTGTCCCACCATGAACAGAAACAGCACGAGAAATACGGCCCCGGACGCCACAAGGCAGATGCTTCCCAGCCAGGTATCCAACACCTGTTTCCAAGCAGGCGTGAGCTCAGCTCCCGTCTCCCCCAGGTAAGTCTCCGCCAGGGATCCTGACGTATAGTAAAGAAACAGGTAGGTGAACGCCGCCACCGCCAGGGAAACCAGGAGAAATTCCACAATCTCCGCTGCCAGCCGCCTTCTTCCTTCTCTATTCCGCATAATACCCCTTTCCCCACGCCGTCTTGATATACCTGGGATTTCTGGAGCTGTCCCCCAGCTTTTTCCGGATATTCTTGATGTGGACCATAATCGCCCCGTCTCCCACCGCGTCTTCCTTCCACACGCTCTGGTAAATGTTTTCCAGGGAGTAGATCTTCTTCCGATGGGTGACCAAAAGTTCCAGGATCCGAAACTCCGTGGCCGTCAATCCTATATTCTCACCGCCCCGGCTCACCGACTGGCTGTCCAGATCCAGCGCCAGATCCTGATAGACAACCGTCCGCCGGCCGTCCTGCCCCGGCGCGGTCTCCGCCGCCGGGCGGCTGTAGGTGGTTGCCCGGCGCAGCAGGGCCTTCACCCGCAGCAGCAGTTCCGTGTTGGAGAAGGGCTTTACAATGTAATCGTCCGCCCCGGCGGAAAAACCCATGGTCTTGTCCGACTCTCCGGAGTAGGCGGTGAGAAAGATCATGGGGGCATAGGTCCGCTTCCGCAGCTCTGCGCCGGCGGCAAAACCGGACATCCCCGGCATATTCACATCCAGAATGTAGAGATCCACCGAATCATCCGCCTTCTCCAGAACTTCGTGTCCGTCTGATGCAGACACCACCTGATATCCCTCCCCTTCCAGAAGAATCCGCAGCACCGTCAGGATCTCTCTGTCGTCGTCTGCTATGAGTATTTTTCCCCGAAAATTGTCCATAATCCTTCCTCCTGCAATGAATGTGCTCACATTATACCACATCCCCGAAGCCTTCGGAAGATCTGGCCGAACGGCCGGAACAAATCGGATAGGGAAAGTCCCTTCCCCTATCCGACTCGCGATACCGCGGGCAGCTCACAGCAGAGCTGTTCGCTGTCCGTTGCCCGGCAACTGTCCGCCCATGCAGGCATGGCGGCCGCTTGCCGGGCGTATTGCATAATGAGGCTGCCGGTTTTTTGCTGAAAAACCGGCAGCCTCATGGGTTCTGTCCTGAAATATATTTTTTGTCCCGGTATTCCGGCCGATCTACGCCTCCGCCGAGACGGCGCACAGGGAGATCTCATACCACTTCGTCCGCTCCACCGGGAGGATTCTGGCCGGAATTCCTTCCTCCTCTGCCAGCTCGTTGGCACGGTCAAAGGTCTGTCTGGAAAATCCCGGCTGGGTGTTCTCCCACACCTCAAAGTGCATGGGCACCACGATCTGGCTGAAGCTCTCTCTCATAAAGGAAAGCCACTCGCCGGCCACCTTTTCCACGTCCATATCGTTGGCCAGTTTGTTGCGGAAAGCCAGGTTTGGGCGGATGGAGCGAAGCCGCTCCTTCATCCCGTCGTCGGTACCGCCCACAAAGGCGGCCCGGAAACCGTTGTCCAAAGTGAGCACATAATTCATATTGTAGAAGCCGCCCAGAGCGTGAAGTCTGGTAAGCCTGGGATCTCCGGAGATCACGTCTCCCTCCTCCATGGTTCTTCCAAAGGTAAACCGCTGGGGCTTGTGCTCTCCGTGGAAGGTCTCCAATTGAAATCCGTCAAAATAGTACACCCCGTCATAGTCCACAGGATAGATGCTGGTCAGCTCCATATCCTCGTAGGCCGCCGCGATCTCCGCCGCCACCCCGCTGTGGCAGATCACCTTCGGGGAGAACCGGCGGATCACCTCCCCTAAGTTGGCGATGTGGTCGCCGTGGGTGTGGTTGAGGATCACATAGTCGCAGCCCTCAATATCAGAGGTGCAGAAACCGTCTAAGCCGAACAGCTGCTGCATCTTGTTCTCATGGGGAAAGTCGTAGCAGGGGGCTGTGACGATGGTCTTTCCATTGGGCAGCTGAATTTCAAAGCACTGGCAGTTAATAAAGCGGAATTTCAGGCTTCTGTTGGTCAAAACGGGCTCTCTCATTTTATCACCAGTCCTTTACGGAGCCGTCAAACATTCTCTTGGCGTTGATGCCGCCTCTGTCATTTAAGGGGTAGAGCTCAGACGCGTTTTCTGAGAGCTCCACGCCGATGCCGGGGGCGTCGGGGATCAGCAGGCAGCCGTCCTCCACCTGGAAGGGCTTCTGCACCATAGCGTCCTCCGCTCCGTTTAAGCAGAAGCCAGGAAGCTCCTGGATGCCGAAGTTGGGCACGGACGCGCAGATCTGCAGGCAGGCGGCTGTGGACACCGGCCCTAAGGGATTGTGGGGGATCACCAGCACGTCGTTGGCCTCCGCGATGGCGCAGATCTTCTTGGAAGCGGTGATTCCGCCTACGGCGCACACATCGGGGCGGACGTAGGAAGCGGCGTTTCTGCGGAACAGCATCTCAAATTCCTTGATGTTGATAAAACGCTCGCCGGTGGCGATGGGAACGGCGATCTTGGAGGCCACCTCCGCCATGGAGTCGATGTTGTCCGGGGTGATGGGATCCTCAAATACCATGGGGCGGTACTTCTCCACCTCCCGGCCGAAGGCGATGGCTTCCGGCATGGTCATTCCCCGGTGGGCTTCCAGGATCAGATCAAAGTCCTTTCCCACAGCCTCCCGGATCATGGCCACCTTCTCCAGCTCGTCCTCCACACGGCCGCAGTAGAACTCGTCCCGTCCGCCGTTCTCCGACTTGATAGGGCCGTTGACGAAGATCTTCGCCGCCGTAAAGCCCTGGTCCTTCAGTTCCCGGTAGCTCTGCTTTAAGGCCTCTGGATCCGTCTCCTTGTGCATAGGGGAGGCGTACACCCGGACTTTGTCTCTGGTCTTGCCGCCTAACAGCTCGTACACCGGCACGCCCAGCTTTTTGCCCTTGATGTCCCAGAGGGCGATGTCGATGGCGGAGATGGCGCTCATAATCACCGATCCTCTGAAGTACAGGGAGCGGTACAGATTCTGTCCGATGTCGTCGATCCTGGACGGATCCTTTCCGATCAGGTAAGTGGAAAATTTCTTAATGGCCTCCGCCGTAGCCATGAGATGGCCCCAGTTGCCGGCCTCTCCCAGGCCTACGATGCCCTCATCCGTATAGATATGTACAAATAAATAATGTTTTGCGTAAATCAGCTTCACATCGGTGATCTTCAAGATAAGTTCCTCCTTTTTCTGAGCATTTCCTGCTCTCTTTCACGGCCCGCCGCCGCTCACGGAAGCGGACCGTCCTCTCACATATTGATTATATCACAGTTTCTCCCATCAGAACGGAGGCAGAACCGTCATGGTGTAGAAAATGTAAATCACAGGTATGATAATGGAAATCAATGCTCCGCCCTTCACAATGGTCTTCAGATCATATCCGCCGTCAGCCATGGCAAGGGGCACTGCCGGAGTCGCCATAGGCGTCATGAAGGCGGTCAGGGAACCTGCCTGCACCAGAGCCATCAGGCCGATGGGGTTGGCGCCCAGGGCGCTGCAGGTCAGCAGACAGATGGGGGTAAATACGGCCGATACCGCACGGTTTAACATAAACTGGGTAATCACAAAGGGGATGACGAAGAAGAGGAGACCCAGCACATAGTTGTTCTTCGTTCCGCCTACCACGCCGGCCAGCCAGTTTCCGATCATATCTCCGGCTCCCGTGTTGGTAAGGGCGGTTCCCAGAGCCAGGGCACCCACATACAGAAGAATCATATCCCAGGGGATATCCCGCAGGGCGCTCTTCTGATCCACCACTCCGCACACTACCATGAGAAGAGCTCCCACCAGGGCGATAAACCAGGTGTCCACACCCAGCTGTCCGGAGAAGATCAGGCAGATGATGGTCAGGAAGAAAATGGCGATTCCCAGCTTGTCCTGTAAGGGGGACAGGGTCTGTCCCTTCTGCTGCTTTGCCTCCTCCTTTGCCGCGATGGGCAGGGGAGACTGCTCCGGAAGGAATTTCGGTCCGATAAACAGAGCCCAGAGGGGCACTACGATCAGCATGGGCCATCCGGCGATGAAGAAATTGATGGGCTCATAAACCATGTCAAATCCGTAGGTCTCCAGGAAGCCGGTGAACTGTCCGGCCTGCTGAATCGCCGTGGAAAGGGGCAGAATGCCGCAGCAGGACACGCACACCACCATCATGGGGAATATGTATTTGGAACGGCTCTTTCCCGTGGTGTCCAGGTATGCGCACAGCAGGGTGGCTACAATGGCGTACACCACCATGGGGCTGGCAATGAAGTTGGTCAGGATCACTGCGATGATCAGGTAGCCCAGATAGGCCATATTGAAAGAGCCTTTGGTAAATTTCATAATAAATCTGCACAGAGCATCCACCAGGGACGTCCGCCGGAAACCGGCTGCCACCACGAACATGGCCGCCATCAGAATCGTATTCACATTGGCAAAGCCGGCCAGGGCTCCCGTGGCGTCGATACATCCCGTAATGTAGAGGGCGCACATGGAAATCATTGCTGTCACCCACATGGGGATTTTGTTGAGCATGTAGCTTGCCAGCGTCAGTACGAAGATCACAATACAGATCACTAATTGGGTATTCATACTCGTTTTTCCTCCTTAATTAATTGCATTTCCCTTTCTGTCCGGCCCGCGGATCCTTTCGGGCCTTCTGTTACCGTTACTATAGCTTTTCCGCCTTTTTTTGTCGTTGCTTTTATTCGAGGAAAAACTCCGCCTCCGCCGGCGTCCCCGGGCATTTTTTCAGCCCGGAACATTGCGGCGGCTCAGAAAAATCCAAATATTTTCCCCCTCTATCCTCACATCTTCCCGGATTCTCCACCCCTTTCCGCCCATGAAATCCAGTCTGTTTTTTGTGCTATATTTCCATATTTTCCTTTGTCATCAGCAAAAAACGCCGCATTTTCAATAATAAACTGCCGGTCATTCCAGGCTGTCCGCCTATGCCGCCCGAAAAATTTCCATGTGGAAAATATTTGGATTATCATGTAAAATATTTCTGTTGGATTATGGTTTAACGGGAAATGATTTTCAGAGGAGGAAGAAATGGAAAAGCAGTTTTACTATCAAATGCAGTGGCCCAGAGACAATCTCTTTATCTCCTGCTACGCCCACGAACTGTTCAACTACCGGTATCACTGGCATGACAGCGATTATGAGATCGACATTCTTCTGAAGGGCCGGGCGGAATTCTGCAGCGGGCAGAATACCTACAATCTGGAAGAAAACGATGTGATACTGATCAACCCAAAAGTCTGGCACGCATCCTTCGCTCTGGAAGAGAATTCCAAGGCTCTGGTACTCCGTTTTTCCGATTCCGTCTTTCGTTCTCTTCTCGGAAAGGATGCGCGTCTCCGCTTCCAGCTCCCGCCATCCTGCAGCAGCACCCGCGACCAGGAAAGCTACCGGAAACTGCGCTGTTATGCGGCCATGCTGCTCTCCTCCATGGACCAGAGCGGCACCTTCCAGCCCCTTCGATCCAGAGCCTCTTTTGAAATGCTTCTGGCCTCCATCTGCGAAACGGATTCCCAGCTGGAACGGGTGGCCGACCATAACGAAAAAAGCCTGGAAACCGTGGCCCGCCTGCTCAAATTCATCGAACAGCACAACACGGAAAAGCTGAGCCTGGATGACCTGGCCAGATACACCCACTACAACCGCACCTACGTATCCACGCTGTTTAAAAACACCATGGGAATTAATTTTCACGACTATCTGACGAAAGTCCGGCTGACCAACGCTATTTTTCAGCTGGCTGTGACAGACAAAAATGTGACTCAGATCGCTGTGGACTGCGGATTTTCAGATCTGAAGACATTCAACCACCGTTTTCGGGATATTTTCGGCTATCTCCCCGCCGAGTACCGGCAGAGGCTGAACCTCTCCCACATCATGCATCTGAAAAATCAGCAGATCTATGTTTCTCCCAACGATCCGTCGGTGGCGGAAAAACTGAAAGAATATATGGACATATGGCGGACGCCGAACCAGAAAGGAGCTGCAGAGCATTGATACCTTCATTTGACAACAGCACGATTCATTTTGACATTCTCAGACAGCGGGCCTACAACCTGCGCTGGGCGGAACAGGAGGAGGGGGTGATCCCCCTGACTGCAGCGGATATGGATTTCCCCTGCGCGCCGGAGATCGTTCAGGCCATTGTGTCCTACTCACAGGCCGGTTATTTTTCCTACACCCCCAAGACAGGCCTTCCGGAGTTCAAGGAGAGCATTGCCCGGATGCTGAATGAGAAAAAGAAAGAACCCATATCCCCGGATCTCATACTTCCCATTGACAGCGCGGCCCGGGCCATGTCCGTCATCGCCAGGGCAGTGCTTCAGCCGGGAGACGAAGCCATCGTCTGCGATCCTGTGGATTATCTGTTCAAAACATCCATGGAGGCAGCCAGAGCAAAAATCATCCTGTTCCCCATGGAATTTAAAAACGGGCGGATCGATTTCTCCCGTCTGGAAGACTACATCACTCCCAGGACAAAGGTGTTCGGCCTGTGCAACCCCCACAATCCCCTGGGAATGTGCTATCCCCTGGAGGATCTGGACCACATCCTGAAGCTGTCGGAGAAATACGGCTTCTATATTATGAATGACGAGATCTGGAGCGACATCATCTACTCCGACGCCCAGTTCCACAGCATTCTGGAGCTGGGAGCAGAGCGCAACGCCCGTACCCTCTCCGTGTTCGGCTTTTCCAAAAGCTACGGCATCGCCGGGCTCCGGGTGGGGTGTCTCTACGGCACGGACCAGAAACTGTTCGACCGGGCGGTGGACGCCAGCCAGGTTGGCAGCACCATCGGCGGAATCTCCAGCCTGTCCCAGATCGCCGGCATAGCCTGTCTGGATCAGTGCGGCTACTGGCTGGATGCCTTCCTAAAACACCTGCAGGGCAACCGGGACTACGCCCTGGAGCGGATCAGCCGGATGCCGGGGATCAGCTGCCGGAAGCCGGACGCCACCTTCGTGCTGTTCGCCGACATCAGCGGACTGCCGGTGAGCGCTCTGGAGTTTACGGAATTTGCCAGAAAGAACTTCCGGGTGGCGGTGGTTCCCGGAGGCGAGACCTTCTTCGGCCCAGGCTCCGAGGGCTATATCCGGATCTGCCTGGCCACCAGCCGGGAGGTTCTGGAGGAGGGGCTGAACCGCCTGGAAGAGGCGTTGAAGGCTATGGAAAAAGACAGGTGACATCATGATGGGAAAAGCAGTATCTTGAAAAGAGATTCTGCATATGCTATAATGCCAGTAGGCAAACGAAATAAAGCTTTCCTTCGGGAATGGGAAAAGCCCCAGAGTCGCGACCTCTGGGGCTTTTCTATGCCTATTTGTTACGGGAAGGCTTAACCCCGCAGGCTGGTTAACGGTTACTTATCGCCATCCAACCATTTGATGATGTAGTGGCAAGCTACACCAGCCGCGGCAGCGGCAATAAACGAAATAAAGCTTTCCATTCGGGCACCCCCTTCCTGTTGCCAGTATCGGGGCGGTAACATCGACATTAATAGCATAGGTACAGTTATCGGGCAATCCCCACGAAGGATACCAGAACTTGAACTCCCGGACAAGTTCGCGAAGGTTTCAAAAACCTGATTTCCCGGAAATATGTTTTCCGAATTTCCCGTCCAAAAGCGCAAAAAACCCTTGTACTTACGGCATTTTCCCCGTAAATACAAGGGTTTTCTGAGAGTGCGGGCAACAGGATTTGAACCTGCACAGTCTCCTACCAGAACCTAAATCTGGCGCGTCTGCCAATTCCGCCATGCCCGCAGTCCAGTTCATTATACTCAATCGCCCCGCCTCTGTCAAACAGTATTTTCCGACACATAGCGGCATATTTCCCGCCGGATCTTCCGGTTCTTTCAGCCCTGTCTCAGCAGCCGCTCCGCGTCCAAAAGCCCCCATCCCTGCTGGTTTCTGGGAAGGCCCAGATCCACCGCCCGCTCCCGCAGGCGCAGTTTTACGTCCCGGTTGGTCATATTCGGATATTTCTGGAGCAGAAGAGCCAGCACTCCTGAAACCAGGGGCGTGGACATGGAGGTGCCGCTTTTGGTCTGATAGGCCCCCTCCCGGTTGGCGCAGCTGATGATGGCGCAGCCGGGAGCCACAATATCCGGCTTGCAGATGCAGGCCCCGGTGGGGCCCCGGCCGGAGTAGTCCACCATCCGGTTTCCCATCACATTCACTTCTTTATAATCATCGGAACATCCCACAGTGATCACTTTCCGGCTGATACCGGGAGTGGTGATGGTCATGCGGCCGGGACCGTTATTGCCGGCGGCCACCACTACCACCAGGCCGTCATCCCAAGCCGCGTTCACCCCTTTTACCAGAGCGGAATTTTCCCCCGTCCCCCTGCCGGCAAAGGAGCCCACGGATATATTTACAATGCGGATCCCGTATTTTTCCCGGTTGAGCCGGATCCAGCGCAGGCCGGACAGCACGTCGGAAGCGTACCCGTTTCCCCTTTTGTCCAGCACCTTCGCGCAAATCAGGCTGCACTCCGGGGCCGCGCCGCTGTAGCCGCCGCCGGACCCGGAGCCGTTTCCGCCGATGATTCCGCTGATATGGGTGCCGTGACCGTTGTCGTCGTAGGGTTCCGGCCGCTTCTGAACAAAATCGGCGAAGGCCGCAATTCGATTTCCAAAGTCCTCATGAGGAAAAATGCCGGTGTCCAGGACAGCCACGCCGATTCCCCGGCCTGTGTATCCCTCACGCCAGCATTCCTCACAGTGGATCGTCTCTCTTGCCTGATTCACAAGCAATCATCCTCTGTCTTTTTTATTAGAATATTCAGAGGACAGGCCCGGGGCCACTGATCCCGGGCCCGGGCCTTATTTTTCCAGCAGTTTCAGGGCGGAGAGCACCTGAACCTTTACCCCGGCCGCCAGGCATTTCTCGTCGATGTCAAACCGGCAGTTGTGCAGGTCCGCGTCAATGCCGCCGGCGAAATCGGCACATCCCAGATGCCAGAAGCAGGACGGCCGCTCCTGGGCAAAGTAGGAGAAATCCTCCGTTCCCAGATCCGGCTCCCGCTCTTCCGTCACATGATCCCTTCCCAGAACCTGGCAGGCAGTCTCCTTCACCACATCCACCACCTCGTCGCAGTTGATGAGCGCCGGATAGCTGGGCCGGAAAACCACCTGGGCGGTGCACCCGTACGCCCTGGCCGTATTCTCCGCCATATCTGTCAGCCGCTCCCTGAGAAGCTGTCTGGTCTCCGGATTCAGGCTGCGGAGAATTCCGTCCATGGTCACCTGGCTGCAGATAATATTTCCCGCCGTTCCGCCCTGGATCTTTCCCACCGTGCACACCGCCGGGTTTACCGGGGACAGATTCCGGCTCACCAGGGTCTGGATTCCCCCCAGCACAGCTCCGGCAGTCACAGCGGCGTCCCGGCCCTGGTCGGGATGGGCGCCGTGGCAGGAAGCTCCCAGGATTTTAATGGTAAACTCGTCGGAAGCAGCCATCATATTTCCGTAGCGGACGCCGGCGCTGCCCGCCTCGTAGAGGCTGGACACATGAAGCCCCAGCACATAGTCCACATGGGGATTTTCCAGACAGCCTGCCTGGATCATCCGCAGAGCTCCTCCGGTGGTCTCCTCCGCCGGCTGAAAGAAGAATTTCACATTTCCGGACAGCCGGTCCCTCATGGTCTGGAATACCTTCGCCGCCCCCAGAAGGACCGTCATGTGGGCGTCGTGTCCGCAGGCGTGCATCACCCCGGGCTGTTCCGACCGGTAAGGCACGTCATTTTCCTCTTCCACCGGAAGGGCGTCCATATCCGCCCGGATTCCCACGGTTTTTCCCGGTTTTTTCCCTCTCACCATGGCCACAATCCCAGTTCCGGCAATTCCACGCTCATACTCCACTCCCCACCGGTCCAGATACTCACAGATCCGGTCCGCCGTGGCAAATTCCTGGTTGGACAGTTCCGGATGGCTGTGAAAATACCGGCGGATCTCTTTAAGCTCCTCCTCCATCCCGTCAATCAGCTCTTCTATCTCTTTCACGCAGCTTCTCCTCCTATGATCCGTATTTTCCGCCAGTTTCTAAAATCCCAGAAACAGCTGGGCAAACACAATAATCAGCATCTGGGTCACGTACATCAGCCCGTAAAGGGGCAGGAAAAATTTCCACCATTTGGACAGAGGCACCCCGCTGATACCGCAGCCCACAGCGATGTTGGAAGTGGGCCAGAGCAGATTGGACAAGCCATCACCCATCTGGAAGGTGAGCACCGTCATCTCCCGGCTCACTCCCATCAGATCCCCCAGAGGTGCCATAATGGGAATGATGGTGGTAGCCTGACCGCTTCCCGACGGAATAATAAAATTGATCAGGCTCTCGATCACCAGCATACCCTGGGCAGCAATGGCAGCGGGCAGACCGGTAAGCAGGTTTGCCATGGTATTAATGATGGTGTCGATGACCACTCCATCCTGCAGCACCACCAGAGTTGCCCTGGCAATTCCCACGATCAGGGCCCCAAACACAATATCCGCGCAGCCGTTGATAAATTCCTCCGCGATCTTATCCGGGCTCCAGCGGTAAATCAGCGCCGCGATAATTCCCATCATGAGAAACACCCCTGTCAGCTGGATAGTCCCCCATCCGGAGCGGAGGAATCCGTACATAATCAGACCGAGGCATACCAAAATATCCGCCAGCACCAGTTTTTCCCTGGTTCCCACCTTCAGCTTCACCAGCTCACTTCTGTCCAGCTTGAATTTCGTCTTCTCCCCGGCCATCAGACTTTTGGACGGATCCGCCTTAATCTTCTTTCCATATCGGAAAATCCACCAGATACTGATGGCCGAATAGATCACAAACATGGCGATCCGGATTCCCGCGTTGGAATACACCGGTATCCCGGCGATAGACTGGGCGATAACGATGGTATAAGGATTCATGATTGCCGCGCCAAATCCCATGCCGATACCAAGCTCGATGACCGCGAATCCGAACAGCGCGTCATATCCCAGGGCAATTCCCATCCCCACCATAATGGGGATCAGGCCGTTAAAATCGTTCCACATGCCGAACAGCGTTCCCCCCAGAGCGTAGATCAGGAAAAACAGAGGCACCAGAATTTTTTCCTTCCCGTCAAATTTCCGCAGCAGGGCCCCCATCATACAGTCAAAGGCCCCCGTCTTCACGATCATGCTGAAGGCGGCGTTTACAATAAAGATCATCATCATGATCTCCGCTCCCTCGATCATGCCCCGGTGGAAGGAACAGAAAAAGTCGATGATCCCTGTGGGGGACGCCTCCGACCGGTCGATGAAGTGGAAGGATCCCGGCACCACCAGATCCCGCATGGTGCCGTTTACATCCACCGACTGATAATCAAACTGTCCCGGCGGGATGATCCAGGTGGAAATGGACGCCACCAGCACCAGAAAGAACAGTATCACAAACACATGCGGCATATGCAGCCTGAATTTTTTCTTTTCCATCACTTACTTCCCCCTCTCTGCAGCCGGATAATCCCCTCCGCCTGCACTGCAGCTGTCATAAATCAGAAAAATACCCCAGTCCCGTCTGCCATAGACGGATCTGAAGCATTTTTCCACGTTTTATTCAATTATTTCTCGGCAATAGCCTCGATCTCGCACAGAGCTCCCTTCGGAAGAGCCTTTACAGCTACACAGCTTCTGGCCGGCTTGGAAGTGAAGTACTTTGCATACACCTCGTTGAATGCGGCGAAATCAGCCATGTCTGCCAGGAAGCAGGTGGTCTTGACTACCTTGTCAAAGCCGCTGCCTGCAGCCTCAAGGATCGCTCCTACGTTCTTGCAGCTTAACTCAGCCTGAGCGGCGATTCCCTCTGCCAGCTCTCCGGTTACCGGATCTGCGGGAAGCTGTCCGGAAGTGTAAACCATTCCGTTTACCTCATATCCCTGAGAATAGGGTCCGATTGCGCCCGGTGCTTTTTCTGTAGAAATAACAACCATGATAAAATACCTCCTACTGTTTTATTCTCTGTCTTAATATTTTACCCCCTAAACAGTCCATTGGCAAGTATTTTCCGCAATACACCTCTAAAACCGGGTCCTTTTCTCAGTCGTAAATGCTCTCCACATCCCAGTCCGTCACCCGGCCGCTGGCCGCGTCCACCTCAAACTCATACTCCAGATCATTGTAGAAGAATTTCCCCTCGTACACAGTCCTGCCGTCGTCCCGGTCCGTGTGGATCCGAAGTCCCCTCACCTGAGACTCCTTCAGCCCGGCCGCCTCCAGGGCCGCCGCCTTCGCCTCCGCCTCCGTCACCGAGACCTGGCCAGCGCCGCTTCCCGACCCGGATGTCTTTTCCGTCCGGTTCTCAGACTGCCCCGCCCGGAAGCTCTCCATGTCGTAATCCCAGCCCACAATCTCTCCCGTCCAGGCGCTGATCTCATAATCGTACTCTTCCTGGTCCCCGGCATAGAATTCCACGTCATAGAACGCCGCCCCGTCGTCGTAGTCCAGCTTCACCTTCACAAACGTCACGTCCGCCGCCTTCTTTCCCGCATGATCCAGGGCGATCTCCTTCGCCTTCTCCTCCGTCACGGAAACGGTGCGGTCCTTCCCGGAGAGATTTCTCCAGAAACTGGTCTCCGCGTCATAATCGCAGCTCACCACCGCTCCGTCAGCCGCCCCGATCTCATAGTCGTACTCCCGGTAGTCCTTGGTGTAAAATTCCACGTCGTAGACCTTCTGCCCCCGCTCATAGTCCGTCTTCACCGTGATGTAGGAAATGTCTTCCCCGTCCACGCCCGCGTGGTCCATGGCGATCTCTTTGGCACGCTCCTCTGTGATGGCTGCCGTCTGTCCATTCGCCGCTGCTCCCACATTCATCACCGCCGCTGCCGCCAGCAGTCCCGCCGCCAGTCCTGTTCCCAGTCCAACTGTCAATTTCTTCATAAACCTTACCTCCATATTCTGAAATGTTCTGTTTTCGTTTTTGTTATCTCTATCTTACGGGGAAACTATTAAAAAATTATTAGAAGAATTTAAAAACCGGAATTTTTCGTATATAATAGCAGTACTACCATACAGGGACGCCCCGGAAGGGCGCCGGGCGTCCGGGAGGCTCCGTCCGGCTTACGCGCCGGGCGCGGCCGGAAAGGAGGAAATCATGCGGATTCTCATCGCGGAGGACGAGCGGGATCTCAACCGTCTGATCGCCAGGGTGCTGGAAAAAGAGGGATACGGGGTGGATGCCTGCTTTGACGGGGAGGAGGCTCTCTATTATCTGGAAAATACGGAGTACGACGCCGCCATTCTGGATATTATGATGCCCAAAAAGGATGGGCTGGAGGTGCTGAAGGCGGTGCGCCGGAAGGGAATGGACCTGCCCATCATGTTCCTCACCGCCAGAGACAGCATTGCGGACCGGGTCACCGGTCTGGACTCGGGGGCGGACGATTACCTGATCAAGCCCTTTGATTTTGATGAGCTCCTGGCCAGGATCCGCACCATGACCAGAAAGCGCAGCTCCCACACCTCCAGCGTGCTACAGGTGGGGGATCTGTCTCTGGACACGGGCAGCCACACCGCCTCCCGGGGCGGACGGGCCATCGACTTGTCCGCCAGGGAATATGCCATCCTGGAATATCTCTGCATGAATCCGGGCATCGTCCTGTCCAGGGAAAAAATTGAAAACCACATCTGGAACTACGACTACAGCGGCGGCTCCAACGTGGTGGACGTCTACATCAGCTATCTCCGGAAAAAAATCGACGGGGGAAATCCCAAAAAGCTGATCCGGACCGTCTGGGGATCGGGCTGGATGATCAAGGAGGCGGAATGAGAGCAGGAAATTCAGGAAAAAGGAAATTTTCCATCAAGCTGAAGCTGACCCTGTGGTTTACCAGCTTCATGGCCCTCACCGCCGCCCTGTGCCTGGGCCTGATCCTGCTGGTCAACGGCCGGGTGGCGGAAAACGAGGCCTTCGGCATCCTGTCCCTCACAGTGAAAAACAGCGTGACAAAGGTATCCCTGGAAAATGGAGTCTTGAGCCTTTCGCCGGATTTTCAGTTCTACGCCAACGACGTGTACTTCCTCATTTACAATGAAAGCGGAGCCGTTCTCTCCGGCCAGGCGCCGCCGTCCTTTCCCGTGGACGCTCCCCTGGAAAACGGCGTCTCCAAATTTGTGGCAGGAGCAGACGGCGGGGACGGCTACTACGTGCTGGACTTCTGGATCCCCTCCGGCTGGGACAACGGTCTGTGGCTCAGGGGGGTGCTGCGCAGCCCTGACAATGATCAGATGACCAGAAACATACTGACTATTTTCACCATTGTCCTCCCCTTCCTCATTCTGCTGGCCGCCGGCGGCGGCTGGCTCATCGCTAGGAGAGCTCTGGCTCCCATCTCCCGGATCGCGGATGTGGCGGAGAGCATCAGCGCGGGGCAGGATCTGTCCCTGAGAACCGGACTCGGGGAAGGGACGGACGAGGTGGGACGGCTGGCCGGCTCCTTTGACCGGATGTCCGCCAGGCTGGAACAGTCCTTTGAGGCGGAGAAGCAGTTTACCTCCGACGCCTCCCACGAGCTGCGCACCCCCACCGCCGTGATCCTGGCCCAGTGCAGCTTTGTCCAAAAGCACGGGGAGACCATGGAGGACTACCGGGAGGCGATCTCCGTCATCAGCCGCCAGGCGGAAAAGATGTCCCTGCTCATCAGCCGGCTGTTAGATATCACCCGGCTGGATCTGGGCACACAGAAGCTGAAGCGGGAACCCACCGATCTCAGCGAGATGGCCCGGATCCTCTGTGAAGAGCAGGACACAGGGGAGCGGAAGATCTCCCTGGACACTGAAATTCAGGACGGGGTGACGGCGGACGTGGACCCCTTCCTCATCTCCCGGGTGATCACCAATCTTCTGGACAACGCCAGGAAATACGGAAAAGAAGGCGGCCATATCCGCCTCACCCTATGCCGACGGGACCGGGAGGCCGTCCTGACCGTGGAGGACGACGGCATCGGCATCCCGCCGGAGGAGCAGGACAGAATCTGGCAGCGGTTTTATCAGGTGAAATCCTCCCGGGAAGAGGGATCCGGCCTGGGGCTGGGCCTCTCCATGATCCGCCAGATCGTCTCCCTCCACGGCGGTTCTGTGTCTGTGGAGAGCCAGCCGGGACAGGGGAGCTGCTTTACCGTCCGTCTGCCCCTGGAATAAACGGGCCTTTTCATTCTTTTTTAATTATTTTCTGCCAGAATAGTCTCAGAGCTATCCCGCAGTTTATCACAAGGAAAAGAGGAATCATTATGAAAAAAAATCTTATTCTCCCGATGGCCGCCCTGGTTTGCGGCTGCACCCTGGCGCTGTCCGGATGCGGAGACAGCCGCAGAACTGCGGCTGCCGATTACATCGGTATTGACGCCGCCAAAGAGGCGGCGCTGACAGACGCCGGCGTATCGGCCGGCCAGGCGGATTTTTCTTCCGCCGGCTTAGACAACAGGGACGGTGTTTTCTACTACGAAGTGAATTTTACGGAGAACGGCACGGAATACCAGTACGACATTGACGCCATGACCGGCGTCGTCATCGAGAAGGATGTCTCCCAAGCGGTTCCGGAGAGCAGCTCCGGGGCAGAAACCTCCGACAGCTCAGAGGATCCCAGCCCCCAGGCGGAGACCTCCGCGGCTCTGGCAGGCGGCTCCGCAGCCCAGGCGGCAGATTCCAGTGCACAGGCAGGCGGCTCCGTCCAGGCCCCTGCATCCGCCCAGACAGGCGCAGCCAGCTCCGGTGCCATCTCAGAATCCCAGGCCCAGTCCATCGCCCTGTCCCACGCCGGGCTGACGGAAGACCAGGTTGCCCACATGAAGGTGAAAAAGGATTTTCACCGGGGACAGTCCATCTTTGAAGTGGAATTTTACAGCACAGACGGAGCCGAATACAGCTATGACATCAGCGCGGAGGACGGAGCGGTGATCAATTATGATTACGATGCCGGCGGCAGCGCCGCCTACGCCCAGTCCGGTTCCGGTATGCTCACCGAGGATCAGGCCAGAGCCGTGGTGCTGCAGCGGGTTCCCGGGGCCTCCGGGACAGACATCCGGCTGAAACTGGACGAGGATGACGGCCGCATGGAATACGAGGGCTGGCTGGATTTTGACGGCATGGAATACGAGTTTAAGATTGACGCCTACAGCGGCGCCGTCCTGGAGTGGGAAGCCGATTCTGTCTCCAATCCGTAGCCTTACGTTTTCATTACATTCCTTTCGTCTTCGGACAAAAAAGGCCAAATATTAAGAAAATCTTCATAATCTATTTAAACAGTCTTCAAACATTTTCCAGTGGCCTGTGCTATACTTGAACCATAAAGAAAGCAATTAACTTTTACCCTTTTTTGAAATCCCGAATTCGAAAGACAAAGAAAAAGTCCCCCCTCTGCTTCATCACGGCAGAGGGATTTTTCTGTTTTGGGATAAAAGCAGCCGGGCCCTGTGCCTCATCTTTTCTTTTGAGGCGCAGGGCCCGGCTTTTCTTATCCGGCTCTGTCAGTTCCTTCACGGAACCTGCATTTTACAGATATTTCTTCATCTCCTCGCACACATCCAGGGTGGCAAAATAGTCCTTTGCCGTCTCCGCCCGGCGGATCAGCTGGACGGAACCGTCCTCCTTCAACAGAAGCTCCGCGGAGCGCAGCTTTCCATTGTAGTTGTATCCCATGGAAAAGCCGTGGGCGCCGGTGTCGTGGATCACCAGCAGATCTCCCCTCTGAATCTCCGGAAGCATGCGGTCCACCGCGAACTTGTCGTTATTTTCACACAGAGAACCCACCACGTCGTACTTGTGGTCGCAGGGGGCGTTCTCCTTTCCCATCACCGTGATGTGGTGGTAGGCGCCGTACATGGCCGGCCGCATCAGGTTCACCGCGCAGGCGTCCACGCCGATGTACTCCTTATAAATATGCTTTTCGTGGATAGCCCTCGTCACCAGACAGCCGTAGGGTCCCAGCATAAAACGGCCCATCTCCGTATAGATGGCCACATCACCCAGGCCGGCGGGAACCAGGATCCGGTCGTACTCTCTGTGCACGCCCTCACCGATGACGTAGATGTCGTTGGGTTCCTGATCGGGACGGTAGGGAATTCCCACGCCGCCGGAGAGATTGATGAAGTCCACCTTTATTCCGGTTTCCTGTTTTACCCGAACAGCCAGTTCAAACAGCTCCCCGGCCAGCATGGGGTAATAGTCGTTGGTCACCGTGTTGCTCACCAGAAACGCGTGGATGCCGAAGTGCTTCGCCCCCTTCTCCCGCAGAATCCGGAACGCCTCCATCAGCTGGGACTCCGTCATACCGTATTTGGCGTCGCCGGGGTTATCCATAATTCCGTTGCTGATCTCAAAAACTCCGCCGGGATTGTACCGGCAGCAGATGGTCTCCGGAATGTGGCCGATGGCCTCCTCCAGATACTCAATGTGGGTGAAATCATCCAAGTTGATAATGGCCCCCAGCTGGTCCGCCATCTGAAACTCTTCCGCCGGCGTGTCGTTGGAGGAGAACATGATGTCATGGCCGGAGAATCCGGCGGCGTCAGACATCATCAGCTCAGTGGCTGAGGAACAGTCCGTGCCGCAGCCGTAATCCTTCAGGATCTCCAGGATCCGGGGATTGGGGGTGGCCTTCACAGCAAAATACTCCTTAAATCCGGGATTCCAGGAAAAGGCTTCCTGCACTCGTTTCGCATTGGCCCGGATTCCCGCCTCGTCATACAAATGGAAGGGAGTCGGGTAATCCTTCACGATCTTTTCCAGCTGCTCCAGGGTCACAAACGGTTTCTTCTCCATAATCAAATTCTCCTCTCGTATATAAAGTATCTCCATCCTGCCGTTTTCGCAGGAGCACAGTTTCCCTTGAAAAAATAAATCCGCCTTTGGGCAACAGCGTACTGCTATTGTACCCAAGGCGGACCACTTTGTCCATATGGTAAAATTTTATTTTTTAGTCAACCTTTACCACTCTCATGATATTGGTGTCGCTGGCCGGCTCATGGCGCTTGGAGTAGCTTACCACTCCTGCGGTCACTACCACCAGATCTCCCTGCTTCACCACTTCTTTTTCTTTCAGGAGTTCGATGGAAGCATATACCAGAATATCGGTGGAGTCAGCTCTCTTTGCCTGATAAGGCTTCACGCCCCAGTAGAGCATCATCCGGCGCACTGCGGAAGCGCTGGGGGACAGTCCCACGATGGGAGCCTCCGGTCTCCACTTGGAGAGCAGTTTTGCCGTAAATCCGCTGATGGTGGGGGTAACGATCACCTTCGCTCCCAGCTCGTGGGCGGTGGAAACCGTTCCGGAGCAGACCGCGTTGGAGATATTGCTCACTCCCTGTACCACAGTGGCTGCGCTGTGATGGTTCTGGGTGTAATCCAGATGGGACTCGGAGTCCTCCACGATCTTGGCCATCATCTTCACAGCTTCCACCGGGTACTTGCCCATGGCCGTCTCACCGGAAAGCATTACCGCATCCGTTCCATCGTACACGGCGTTGGCCACATCGGCCACCTCTGCTCTGGTGGGTCTGGGATTGCGGATCATGGAATCCAGCATCTGGGTAGCCGTGATTACGATCTTGCAGGCCTCATTGCACTTTCTGATAATGGTCTTCTGAATATAGGGAACCTTCTCCGCCGGGATCTCCACACCCATGTCGCCTCTGGCTACCATAATGCCGTCGGCTGCCTCGATGATCTCATCCAGGTTCTCAATTCCCTCTGCGTTCTCGATCTTGGCAATGACGCCCATCTCGTAGTCATGCTCTTCCAGAATCTTCTTGATCTCCCGAATGGCGTCCGCCGTTCTCACAAAGGAAGCGGCGATGAAATCAAAGCCTTCATGGATACCGAAGATGATGTCCTCTCTATCCTTGTCCGTCAAAGCCGGAAGCTTAATCTTTACATTGGGGACATTGACTCCTTTTTTTGCCCCCAGCTCGCCGCCGTTGAGCACACGGCAGTGGATCTCTGTGCCTTCCACCTTCTCCACTTCCATGGCGATCAGGCCGTCGTCAATCAGGATCTTATTGCCGGGAACCACATCCTCGTGAAGCTGCTCATAGTTGATATAGCAGATCTTGTCATCTGTAGGCACTTCCTTGGTGGTCAGCACATACTCCTGTCCTTCTACCAGAGTTACCTTCTTGTCATCCTTCAACACGCCGGTACGGATCTCCGGTCCCTTGGTGTCCAGCAGAGCCGCCACCGGAATTCCCAGCTCCTCACGAACGCTCTTTAAAAGCTCCAGACGTCCTTTATGCTCCTCATGGTCACCGTGGGAGAAATTGAATCTGGCCACATCCATGCCGCTTAACGCGAGCTGTTTCATCATCTCTCTGTCATTCGTGTTCGGTCCCATCGTACAGACAATTTTAGTTTTTCTCATTTTCTAGCCCTCCGGAATAACATCCTAATTTGATATGATTTATTGTGAATCCTTTGTCACATGTTTATGTGTGTAAAGGTGATCCTGACAGTATTCATAATTGCCCTCACATTTCGAGCAATAGCGGAACTCCAGATCGTCCCCGTCCAGCTCCGTCCTGCCGCAGACTGCGCAGCGGTGGTGGGTTCTGCCCTGGGGTTTCATCTTCACCTGAGTCTTAAACTCCCGTTTCCTCCTGATCTCTCTGGGATTGACCTTGCTGTAGTTGCGGGTCATGAGGAAAAACAGGATAAAATTCAGCAGGGAGAACACTATCTCCACCCTGGTGGCCACACTGCCCACCAAAAGGCCCTGAATGATAAACAGGCTGTCGATCAGCGCCAGCCACTTCGCCTTGATGGGAATGATAAACCAGATCCAGAACTGCAGATCCGGAAACGTGGCTGCAAACGCCAGGAACAGGGACATATTCAGATACGTGGTGGTGAGAATCACCCTGCTGCCAAACAGGAGATACAGCAGCAGAGCCGCGATCACATGTCCCAGAATCCCCAGGAAAAAGTATACATTGAAGCGGAACGCTCCCCACACTCTCTCCAGGGTGCTGCCCAGAGAATAGTAAAGATAGATCATCAGAGCATTGGAAACCAGATTTCCAAAAGGCGGCCAGATCATAAATGTGACGATCCGCCAGATCTGTCCGTGAAGGATCGCTTCCGCGTCCAGACACAGCCATCGGATATAAAACATGGGATTCACATACTGGAGAATCACACCCACCACATACATGGCCACGATGTAATTCATCAGGTTGTGAATGGCATATCTGCTGTATTTCCGCTCAAGTTTTCTGAAAAATTCCATTCGGTCTTCCTTCCATATTATAAGTAGTCCTTTTTATAGAACCAGAACGCCACACATATGGATACCATCACGGCAAACAGAATAATAATGGGAAATCCCCAGGGACTGCCCGCGAAAGGCATTCCC
>NBJMR02800__coassemble_1545_pt1 | contig 31387 bp, 26 predicted proteins | sample NBJMR02800__metabat2_low_PE_040 | metagenome-assembled genome bin NBJMR02800 | reverse complement strand
TCCTGTTCTTCCGGGGTGGAAGTGGGAAACGCCGCCTTTGCGGTTCAATATTCAGTTGTAGGAAAAAGCAGCTTGTCCTATCTCATGTATTATCTTCATTTTGAGGTATAGCAGCAGATAGGGCGGCTCATGCCTATGTCCTGCAAATGTTCTGATTGATAGTGACTTTCCAAAAGTGCTGAATTTGTGGGCTTTCCGCGCCTTTGGAATTTTACTACAATCTTCCCGGTTTGCTTCGTCGATCCACTGGAAGTAAATGCCGCTCTCCACCACTTCATCAATAATAGAGTTCACTACGCGGAGCAGATCCGGCTCATCTTTCACCACGCCGGCCACAACTCCCAGAGATGTATATTCAAACTGCTCCGCGCAGGTGGTCAGATCGTCATAATTTGCGAGATAATTATCTGCCGCCACACTGGCCAGAGCCAGACCCGCCACTTTGCCGGAGCGAAGCATCATAATGCCGTCCTGAATGGAAGTGATAGACTCCAGAGAATCCGCCCCGATCTGATCTGTTACCAGTTCACTCTGAAGGGTAGCATTCTGAGCGGCTACCTTCTGTCCCTGAAAATCTGCCAGAGTCTGATACTTATCCGCGTTCTCCGCCAGAATCACAACCACCTGATCCCCGTCATTATAATATACATCTGAAAAATCCATGGATGTCTTTCTTTCCTCCTTGGGAACCATGCCGCAGATGGCCAGATCCGCTCTTCCCTCTCCGATGCAGGCCATGCAGGAATCAAAATTCATGGCATCAATCTTCAAATCTACCCCCATGGCATCAGCAATATACTGAGCCAGTTTCATATCGGCTCCTACATACTGATCCTGACCGGATTTCGTCAGATCTACGAATTCATAGGGCGGATAATCCGGAGAAGTAACCACCGTGAGCACTCCTTTCTCCATAATTTCCGCCATTCTTCCCGTATACTCCTGGCTGCCTGAGCCGCTCTCCCCGGTTTCATCGGAAGATGATTCTACTGCTTCGGTTCCGGCTGCGGCCGTCTCGGCTGATGTCTGTGTCCCGGCTGATGTTTCTTTCGTACTGCTTCCTCCGGAACAGGCCGCCATACTCAAAGCCATCATCCCTGAAAAAATAAGCGCCATCCATTTCTTTTTCATAATTATGCCCTCCTCTTTGTGAATATTTTTACATTGTTGTGAATATTTATGTGAATAATATCACCGGAGGGCTGAAATGTCAACCCATGTTTTAATTTTTATACATCCAATCTGTTTTTTTATGCATTCCTTTGACTGTCCGCCCCTTCCAGGGATTCTGTCTCCTTCATAGCCTCCCAGATCATATTCTCTGTCACCGGATAGGGAATGTGTTCCATATCCGGCCCTGCCACGGTCTCCTTGACCACCAGCCGGAGCACATCACGATCCAGCGGCAGTCCCATGTCCGCCAGAGTTGTGGGAATGCCCAGATCTCTTAACAATGCCTTTACCTCCGCCGCCTGCTTTCGATCTTGATCCAGCACCAGCTGTACCAGTACCCCGTAAGCCACCAGATCACCGTGCAGAAAATGCTCCTCCAGCCCCGGCATCTGATTCAGCCCGTAGCAGACAGAATGAGCCACCGCACAATTATAACAGTCCTCCACCAGATGGGACACCAGACCTGTATTGACCACGATAGTCAGCACGGTCTGCATAAACGCATCCCCCGGCCGGTCCTCCCGCACCTGCCGGAGAGCATCCCTGCCGCAGGCACAGATCCGCTCGTAACAGAGCCGGCTGATCTCCCGTCCCAGAGCAGAGTGGTAATCCAGCCAGTCTCCTCTGGCGGAAAACCAGCACTCAAAATATTTCGCAATGGTATCCCCCATTCCGGCCCGAAAGTACCGCTCCGGGGCATGGAGCAGTACATCCGTATCCATAAAACAGTGGATAGCCGGACGGTCATAGAAGTAAAAGCTGTCAAACACCCCATCCGGCCGGTACACCACAGACAGCGCCGCCATCGCGGCACAGTTGGAGGGCACAGTGGGGAAAGTAAATACGGGAACCCCCAGCTCCCAGGCCACTCCCTTGGCAGTGTCCATGGCTTTTCCGCCGCCCATGCCGAACACCATATCCACGCCTTTTCCCTGATACCGGTCCCTCAGCTCGTGAATTTTCTCATAGGTGCACTCTTTTCCAAATACCACCGCATCCATGATCGACAGCCCTTCTGTCTCCTCCAGCGCCCGGTCCAGCCGGGGTTTTCCCTTTTCCAACGCAGTTTTTCCGCCGATCAGCAGGACATTCTTCCCGTAAGGGCGGCAAAATCGGTCGATTTCCTTATAGCTGTCCGGTCCGATCGTATAGCCGGCAAATAATTTCGTCAGATTTTCCATTTACATCCTCCCATCCAGTTTCAATCGGCGGTACTCCGCCATCATTTTTCTGCTCTCCTCATAGGCCTTCTCTTCCCCTTCCGTCAGCTTCAGGGGCAGGGGATCCGGATGTCCGCCGCCGTTTATCAGAGCCGGACGGCTGGCATAGATTTCCGTCCCGTTCCAGAGGGACGGAAGGGAGCAGGGCAGGATTTCCCGGGAATCACAGAGTACTGCGCCGATCAGCTCTGCCGCCGCCGCGCCGATTCCAAACTCCGTGCTTCCTTTCTTATTGGCGATCTCCCAGCCGGCCTCCACAGTGCTCTTTTCCACCGCCGCCCGGTCCAGGGCCCATCTCTCCGGCTCCTCCTCTGCCAGCTCATCCAGGAGCCGGCCGCCGATCCGGACCTGGGACCAGACGGGAACCTGGCTGTCCCCGTGTTCCCCGATACAAAACGCTTCCACACTGTCCGGACGGACATCCAGCTCACGGGCAATGCGGATCCGGAACCGGGCGGAATCCAGGGCAGTTCCCGTCCCGATCACCGGGTAATCCGTCTTCATATGAAGATAGAGAGCCACCAGGTCGCAGGGATTGGTAATGGAAACCAGAATTCCCCCAAAACCGGAAGCCTTCAGTTTCGGAATAATATCGTCCATCACATCCAGGGCCACATCCAGCTCTTCCAGCCGGTTCTCTTTAAAAATCTCCCCGCTGGCGCTGATCACACACACCTGGGCGTCCGAAATATCCTCATATCCGCCTGCCCAGATCCTGCAGCTGCGGCCGCCATAACAAACCATATCCTGAAGATCTGCCCCATGGGCCTCCGCTTTTCTCCGGTCTGTATCAATCAGAACAATGTCTTCACAGATATTCAGCAGCGCCAGACCTGCGGCTACATGAGAGCCCACATGTCCGGCGCCGATAATTCCCACCTTTCTTCTCATCACTTGTCATCTCTCCCTTTTATGCAGTATTTTTTGGATTTTTATGCAAATTTGCCCCTATTTTACCACTGCATTTTGGGATTGACAAGTATTTTTATGCATACTTTCAGTTCCGTGGCAGATCATTCCGCTCTTCTCACATATTTACCACATGGATGGGACTGCCCGCCAGAAAAGCCTTCAGATTCTCCGCGGCAATATCCATGAGCCGCTGGCGGCTCTCCTTCGGCGCCCAGGCAATGTGGGGAGTGAGGATGATATTGGGAGCTTCCAGCAGGGGATTGTCCGGAGTGATCGGTTCCCTGGAAACCACGTCCAGGGCGGCTCCTCCCACCTTTCCGGAATCCAGGGCCTCCCTCAGATCCGACTCCACAATCAGCGGTCCCCTGGCCGTATTGATGATCAGCACACCGTCTTTCATTTTGTTAATCCCACTCCGGTTAATGATTCCCTCTGTCTCCGGAAAAAGCGGGCAGTGAAGACTGATCACATCGGAATCAGAAAACAGTTCTTCCAGCTCCGCGTACCTGCAGTTTTCTGTCTCCAGCTCCGGATGTCTGGTGCGGGAGTAAGCCAGCACTTTCATGCCGAAAGCCTGGGCAAGTCTGCCCACTTCCCGTCCGATACTGCCAAATCCAATGATTCCCATGGTCTTTCCCGCCAGCTCCATCTGAGGATATTTCCAGTAACAGAAATCCGGACAGGCACTCCACTCTCCGGCCTTTACGCTGTCCGAATGGGCTCCGATATGGTGGCACAGTTCCAGCAGCAGCCCCATGGTAAACTGAGCCACCGCCTGCGTCCCGTAGCCGGGAATGTTGCAGACCGGAATCTTCCGCTCTGCCGCCGCCTTTACATCCACCACGTTGTAACCGGTGGCCAGGGTGCCGATAAAGCGGATGGAAGGACATTGTTCCAGAGTTTCTCTGGTGATGGGGGTCTTATTGGTATAGATGATCTCCCCCTTTCCGATCCTCTCCACGATCTGGTCCTCCGGCGTGCGGTCATACACCGTAAGCTCCCCGTATTGTCTCAGGCTGTCCCAGCTCAGATCGCCGGGATTTTCCGTATATCCGTCCAACACTACAATGTTCATCTTCCTTACCTCCATGTCTGTCCTATTATTTCGTCCGCTGTCATGCCCATGCCGGGAACTCCATCAGTCCTCCACAAGAGCCCACGCCCGGTTTACCACCCGTTTTGTGCCTGCCAGCACAATCTCCGCTTCCTCATCCTTCCACGGCTTCACCTCCATGGACAGCACCAGAGGATTGTCCCGGCGGAAAAAGCCTTCTTCCTTAAGAACCTGAAAATAATCTCTCAGTTCCTCCGTATCGTTGGCACCGTTCGGGAATCCGAATCTCGGGTGCTGATCTCCGTAGGCTTCACATCCCTTTTTCACCACCGCATTGCCAAAATGGAGATGGGTGATATAGGGCCTCAGCGTCTGGATCACGAACTGGGATGTCTCATAGGTAGTGGGAAAATGGGACAGGTCCACCAGAAGGCCGAAATTGCTGTGCCTCATTCTCATATCTGCCGCAAACCGGGCCGCATAGGGGGCCGGTCCGATGAGCGCCGCCTTGTCCATATCATAATCGAACACTTCCAGCTCTACGGTCATCCCTTTGGATGCCCCGTAGCTGCACAGATTTCCCGTGGTTTTTAAAAGCTGGGCATATGCCTGATCTCTGGTCTCCTCCTGCCATTTTCCGGCCAGGAACGCGATCCCCTTCGCTCCCAGATACTCTGCCTCGTCAATGGCCTCCATCAGCGTCGCCTCCGCCCGCTTTCTTCCCTCCTCGTCCAGGTCATTGGGATTTAAGCCCGTTCCCAGAAGCCGGGGCTGGGCTCCATAGCACACCTTCAGATGAGACTGGGCGAGGATTTTTTTCACCTCTGCCCGCTCCTTCTCGTCTGGAATCGGCCCCACCTCAATGGCGTCAAAATAGTCATCTCCGGCAATGGCCCGGACTGCGTCCAGGGCAGAACGATCCGGATAGGACATCCACTGAATCGTCCCCACCTGAAAATATTTATGAATGGAATCTCTCATATCTGGTCTCCTTTCTGTCTGCGGCAGCTGTAAACTGCGTTCCTCTGCCGCCTCCTTTCTATCATAAATCAAATTGCCGCAATTTTAAATACCCGGCCAGCTTTTACTGCTCTCACTGCACTTCGATCTCTTCCTGAAGCGTCAGGGAGTAAATGATGGCTTTTTTCACTTTTCTTCCTGTCATCTGGCTTAAGGCCCGCTTATAATAGTCCAGCTGCACACCGTACCGGTCCCTCAGCTTCTGCTCCTGGCCTCTTTCCAGATAATCTGTCTTATAGTCGATGAGAATCAGCCCGTCTCCGTCATCCATATAGGCATCAATAATTCCCTGAATCAGCACCAGCTCATCGGAATCCCCCTGGTCCAGCTCCCTGGCAGGCACGCCGATGACAAACTGCTGCTCCTTGTGAAGGGTCCCTTTTCCTGCCGCCTCCCTCATCTCCGTTCCCAGGGGGGAGCGGAAAAAGTCCCAGAGAATTCCGGGGCGGATCAGCTCCCGGTATTCTCCGGTAAGCCTCTCCTCCGCCACCAGACGGTTCAGCTCCTTCTCCACGGCCTCCAGGGAATCCATCCGCGCAAAATCCAGAAGCTCCAGAGTCCGGTGATAGGCCGTTCCCCGGAACGCTCCCCTCTTCTCCTCCTCGTCCCGGCTCATAAACGCCGGGCGGGTGGGAATAAACATGCTCTCCGCCTCATCGGTCATCTGTCCCTGCTGCTTCAGCTCGGAGACTGTCATCTTCGTGTGAAGGCCCACATCCGCCTGGAATGGATACCGGAAAGAAAAACTTCGGCGGATCTCTTTCTCATACTCCGGAGAGTAGACCTTTGTGCCGTCAAAATGAAGAAGCTGTTCTTTGGCGGATCCCCGCTGGGCCTGGCGGGCCATCTCCCGGCCGACCAGCTCCCCGGCAGGAACCTGGCGGATCTGGATGGCTTCTCCCCGTTCCCCGGACAGACTCATGAGAATCCAGTCCAGGTAAGATCCGGCGGTGGACAGCACGGTGAATGGAAGCTCCCGGCCTCTGCTGGGAACCGCGCTCCATTTTTCCAGCTTTTTCTCAAGACTTTTATCCGCCGCCGTCATCACCAGCTTTTCCTTTGCCCGGCTCATGGCCACATACAAAATCCGCAGCTCCTCGCCCATGGCGTCCAGATCCATCTTTCTCTTCAGCACGTTCTTTTTGATGGTGGACACTTTGGTGCGCAGCTCCAGATCCACGCTGTCTGTTCCAATGCCCAGATCAGAGTCCATGAGAATCTTTGCCCTTGTATCCTGCTTGTTGAAGGACTTTCCCAGACCAGCCAGAAACACAACAGGAAACTCCAGACCCTTGCTCTTGTGAATGCTCATCACCCGCACCGTATCGTCATGTTCCCCCGCAATGGATGCCTCGCCGAAATCGGTGTTGTACTTTTTCAGATTCCGGATATAGGATACAAAATGGAACAGTCCCCGGTAGCTGGTCTTCTCATAGGCCGCCGCCTTCTCCACCAGCATGTCCAGATTGGCCCGCCTCACATCTCCCCCGGGCATGGCGGTCACGTAGTCATAGTAGCCCGTCCGACGGAAAATTTCGTAGATCAGATCCCTGACATTGAGATACCGGCTCTCTTCCCGAAGGGTCTTTACCAGATCATCAAATTCCTGCAGCTTCGCCCGGAGAACCTGGTCTTTCCCCGGTTCCTCCTCCAGATACAGCCTCCATGCCCCGTAAAGTCCTCCGTCCTGGCCTTTTCTGGCTGTCTTTTTATGATAGGAAGCCATCTTTGCCAGCTCCTGATCCGACAGGTCTCCTATGGGAGACTTCATCACCGCCGCCAGGGGAATATCCTGCATGGGATTATCCAGGACTGAGAGCAGAGCCAGCACAGTCTCCACCTCCAGGGTATCAAAATATCCCGTTTTAGAATCCGCATGAGCGGGGATTCCCTCATTCATCAGCACATTGACAAAGACCTCCGCCCATCCGGACATACTGCGCAGAAGAATCACCATATCCCCGAACCGGGCCCGCCGGTATTCTCCTTTCTCCTTGTCCCAGACGATCAGCCCCCGGTCCGGATCTGTCATCTGGCGGATCCTCGCCGCCACCAGCCTGGCTTCCATCTCCCTGGCTGTATAATCCGCATGTTCCTGGTCAATCTCCCTGAGCAGCTCCTCCCGCACATCCAGAAGCAGAAGCTCCGTCTTTCCCGGATGCTCCCCGGTCATACCGGCTGGAATCTCTTCAAACACAGCTCCCGGGTGAAGGGCAGTCTCCTCTGTGTAGGGGATCCCTCCCATGGGGCTGGTCATGATCCGGAAAAACACCTGGTTGACGCTCTCCAGTACGCTGGCCCGGCTTCGGAAGTTCTGGTGAAGCTCGATTTTCTGATAAGGTCCTTCCTCCTCCGGATAGGAATTGTACTTTTCCAGAAACAGTTCCGGCTTTGCCAGACGAAACCGGTAAATGCTCTGCTTCACATCTCCCACCATGAATACGTTGGGGGTGCCCAGTCTCTCTCTGGAGATCAGACGGATCAGCGTCTCCTGCACCTCATTGCTGTCCTGATATTCGTCCACCAGAATCTCCTCAAACCGCTGGGAGAGGGTCTTCGCCGCCTCAGAGGGCTCTCCGTTCTCCGACAGGGCCTGGAGGGCAAAATGCTCCAGATCGTTAAAATCCACAATATTTTTCTCCCGCTTTGCCTCCTGATATCTCCCGGAAAATTCCTCCGCCAGCCGCAGCACTTCCCTGACCGCCGGGGCAGCCTGCTCCAGGGCCGCCGTCAGCTCCTCCTCCGGCTGTTCAAAATAGCTGGCCCGTATCTTCTGAACCGCTTTTTTCGCCCGGTCCCGCAGCTCCGACGCATATTTTTTCTTTTCCTGGGACACATCTTTGCCCCTCACTGCCTTCAGCCGGCCAAAATCCGCCGCCAGCAGCAGCTTTTTCAGACTTCGGTAATCCTCTGCCCGGCACAGTTCCCGAACCAGCTCCAGATTGGCCTCCATGACAGGAAGATAGACCTCCGGCCCGTCCTCCTCCCCGCAGACCTCCACAGCTTCCTCCAGCTGCCACCGCAGCTCCTCCAGCTGTCTGCGGATATCTTCCAGCAGAAATTTCATCCAGGGACTGGACTCCCAGGCGGGCGCCTCTCTGCCTGTATTTCCGTTCCCGTCCGCTCCCCCGGCGGCGTCCTCCTTCCGCCCGTCCAGCTCCGCCCGGCAGCTGTCAAACCACTGTTTTGGCCAGGGATGGCTCTGAGAAAAGGTGTAAACCTGCTGGATCACGTCGCTGATTCCGTAGTCTCCTTTTCCCGAAGCATAAGTCTCCACAAAATCTGTAAATTCCTTCCCCCCGTCCCGGTAGCTGTCCTCCAGCAGACGGTCCATCACCTCTCCTCTCAGCAGCATCAGCTCCCCCTCGTCTCCGATCCGGAAGGATAGATCAATGTCCAGAGAATCGAAATGACTGCGGATCACATTCAGGCAGAAGCTGTCAATGGTGGTGATCTGAGCCTGCTGCACCAGAGTGGCCTGCATCTGAAGATGTTCGTCGTCGGGATGCTCCTCCAGCCGCTTTTCAATGGCCGCCGCCACGCGCTCCCGCATCTCCGCTGCCGCCGCATTGGTAAAGGTCATCACCAGCAAGCGGTCAATATCCAGGGGGTTTTCCCCCTCTGTGATCATCCGGACGATCCGCTCCACCAGCACAGCCGTCTTCCCGCTGCCTGCCGCCGCAGACACCAGCAGGTTCCTGTTCCTGGATGTGATCACCTGCTCCTGTTTCCGGGTCCATGCAATGGCCATTTATCTCCCCTCCTCTTCATCTTCTTTCTCAATTTCCTCCCAGATTTCCTGGGGCGTCCGTTCTTTCAGCCGCCGGTATTCATATCCCGGCAGCCGGCGGTCAAAGCCGCACACGCTGTGGTAGGGACAGTAGTCGCAGGCGGTCCTGTTCCCCTGCTTGTAGGGGTCCGCCGCCGTATCTCCGTTCAGAATATTCCGGCCGGCCTGTTTTAAGGATTTTCTCACAAAGCCGCAGAGGTGACCAAATCGTTTTCGGTTGGCCACGGAGGACTTCACCTCGTCCACCAGGCCGTCCTTCACCGCCACAGGAATAATGTCGGAAGCTTTCTCGATCTCCCGGTCCATCAGGGAGATCACCTCCAGCTCGCTGTTGACCAGGCCGTCCATCCGCAGTTTTTTCAATACCAGACGGTCCACGTCCTCCTTCGTGGCCGCCTCCTCCCCATCCACCACCGGATCGTCAATGTGGTAATAGAAAATCCCGGCGGGAACGATCTCTTTTCCCGGGTTCTTCCTCTCCATCAGCTCCATGGCCGCGTCCATATACACCACCAGCTGCAGCTGCAGCCCGTAGTACAGGGCCGCCAGGTCAAAAGAGGTGCTCCCGGATTTGTAATCAATGATCTTCACATACACATGGGTTTCGTCCTCGCAGAGATCCATCCGGTCGATCCGTCCCTGCAGGTGGAGGGCCTCATCCTCCGTCAGGGCAATCTTCATGGCCTTGAGATTGTCAATGGAGGAGAAGGACACCTCAAAACCGGCGGGGGAAAATTCCCCCTTCTTCAGCTGCTCCGCCAGAGCCCACAGGGTCCTTCTGGTGATCCTTCCCACCTTGCCTCCCAGATAGGCATTCCTGGCCGAACTCTTCATAATGTCACCGCCGTAGCCGGAGACCGCCTCCTCCACCGCCTCATCCGCCAGGGCGTCCCTCTCTCTGCTGTCCATGTCCTGCAGCCGTCTTCCCCGCTCGGCCGCCCGCTTAAACGCCGTGTCTATGGCGCAGTGGAACAGATTTCCCATATCGGCGGCTTTCAGCTCATATTCCTGCCGTTCCTGAAGCTCCAGACCGTAGGAGAGGAAATGGGCGTAGGCACAGGCCTCATACTGCTCCAGCCTGGTAACGCTTCCGCTAAGAATCTTTCCATACAGCTCCCTGGCCGCCGCCCGGCCGATGCCCCGGTCCTCGTGGCTGAAAAAGGCGGCCTCCACCATCTCCCTCAGCCATCCCCGGCTCTTTTCATCGTTCCAGAAACTGCGGTACAGTTCCAGAAAAGCAGGATCCTCCTCCCCGTTCCAGCTTCTCAGGCGCTCCGCCAGAATCCGCTTTCCCCCCTGGGGAGAAGAGACGGAGCGCTCACCGCCGGCTTCCCCCGCCGTCAGCCCGGGAAACAGTCTGGTCAGCTCCCGGATCAGGCTGGAGGGCCTTAAGCCTTTTCCCGCCTGGTTCATGGAGGAAAAGGAAAGAATCAGCTTCCGCTCCGGCTTTGTCAGGGCCAGATACAGATAAAACCGCTGAAGAAAGCTCTCCTTTCTGGCCGTGGGCGCCAGCTCCAGGTCATTCTGCTCCAGAAATTCCCGGTCTGACTCTGAGAGGATTCCACCCTTTTCCTTTTTTACCGGCACAATCCCGTCATTGACCCCCACAAAAAACAGCACCTGGATGTGGTCCAGCCTGGTTCTGGTGATGTCTCCCACCACTACCCGGTCCACAGTGGCCGGGATCACTCCCACCTGGATCTCTCCAAATCCCGCGTCCAGAATCTCACCGAATTCCCGGACGCTGCTCTTCTCGTCTCCCAGCAGAGCCGCCAGACGGTCAAACAGATCCATCACCAGGCCATACACCTGGCTGTACTCATCCGCCAGCTGGTACTCCCCGGCCTCCTGAAAACGGCAGCTCCAGTCCAGCACCTTCTCCTCCGCCCCCATCTCCGTGAGAAATTCGGTGAGGGCCGCCGTCATGGATCCCACGGTGGCATCCTCCCGTCTCAGCTCTTCCCTCAGCCGGAGAAGGGGAGCCGCCGTCTTTTCCCGGAATGCGTTCAGCTCCTCCATATTCACGTGTTTTCCGCCCCGGTACACCAGCTCCCACGGGCTGCTCCACCGTCTCCATCCCCGGATTCCCAGGGCCAGGCAGTAATTTTCCATCCGGTCGCACATCTCCCTCTCCTCCGGAGCCGCGGCCAGGGCGCATTTTAAATAGCGGAACATGCTCTCATAGGAAAAGTCCTTCACCGTCACCTCCAGAGCCGCCCGGATAAACTCCACCAGGGGATGTTCCAGAATGCTCTTCTTGTCATCCAGAAAGAAGGGGATCTCCTTCTCCTGAAACTGAAACACCGCTTCCTTTCCATAGCTCTCCAGATCTCCTGTGACCACTGCTATATCCCGGTACCGAAGCCCCTGCTCCCGCACCATCCTCTCAATGTGGCCGGCCACAAAGGCGATCTCCTCCCTGGGATTTAACGCCCGGTACAGAAGCACATCCTCCGGGACCTCCTTCCAGGTATCCCTGGAATAGCGGTACAGCTTCTGCTCCAGAAAATCCAGTTCCCCGCCGGAAAACCTGGGATAGGGACGTCTCTCCAGCCAGCAGTCCTCCTCCCGCTTCACATGATTCTTCTCCGCCAGGGCACTCAGGCGCCGCACAGTCTCCTTGCTCATGTAAAACAGGTTCTGGATGCCGCTCTTCTCGTAGGGCCTGGCAGCCCGCTCCACCGTCACTGCCACCTTCACATCACGGCAGCAGACCAGCATCTGCTCCAGAAGCCGGTACTGAACCGGCGTAAAGCCGGTGTATCCGTCCAGCACCACCACGCTCCCCCTCATCTTCTCCGACCGGGGAAAGACCCGGCACAGCTCTCCCAGGATCTCCTCCGCCGTGATGAACTTCTGGTCAATGTACTCCTGAAATCCCCGGTAGACCGCCGCCAGATCCTTCAGCTTCGCCTTCAGAAGGGGGCTGGGAGCCTGGGCCTGCATCTCATCCAGCTGCTCCGGCGAAACGCCGTACTGGTACAGCTCCGACACCATGGACTTGAGCTGGCCGATAAAACCGGCCTGGCCCAGATGTCCCCGGAAAATCCCCATCTGTTTTCCCTTCTCCGCCGCCACTTTCCGCAGAACCATGGACTTTCCCATATCGTCCAGCACTGCGGGATTTACCACAGCCAGCTCCTCAAACACCCGGTAGGCCAGCCGCTCAAAACTGACAATGTCAATATTCATCGTACCCCTGCGGGGATGAAGAGAAACGATCTCCTTCTGGGTCTGCATGGTAAACTGCTCCGGGACGATCACCACAAACTGACGGTCCGGGCGCTTCTGCGCCTCCCGGATCAGACTCTCATATAAGAAACGGGTCTTGCCCGCTCCGGATCCCCCCATGATAAATTGAAGCGCCATCTGCCTGCCTCCTTGCAAAACGAACATTTGTTCTGTTATTGTAGCACACCGGAACGGCTTTTACAATTCTTTTTTCCACTTTTTCATATTCTCTTTTTTCTCCTCATAGGCTGTAACAAACGCAAACCGGAGGTTCCTCTATGAGCTCCAAAACAAAGATCGTCGTGCTGCGGATGAAAGAAATCATCTACACCGCCATTTTTCTGATCCTGGGTATCCTCCTGATCTCCCTGTTCCTGTTCATGTTCCGGCCGGGAAAGGAAGACGCCCCCGCCTCGTCCCAGAGCACGGATTCCATCTACATACCGGGAGTATACACCTCGTCCATCCGCCTGGGAAATGAGCAGGTGAACGTCCAGGTCTCTGTGGACGCCGACCATATTAACGCCATCGACCTGGTACCTTTAAGCGAGGCAGTGACCACCATGTATCCCCTTATGCAGCCCGCCCTGGATGATCTGGCAGAGCAGATCTGCGCCTCCCAGTCCACGGAAAATATCTCCTACGCCAGCGAATCCCGCTATACTTCCCAGGCCCTGCTAAAAGCTATCAATGATGCTTTACAAAAGGCGGAAAAATAAATATAATGTAGGCAGATTCTATTAATAATTCTTGTGGGGATAAGTTATGAGAGGACAAAAGAATGCAGCAAATGCCGTAAACCGGCACAGTATCACGGAAGGAGTTATCTGGCAGCAGCTTCTTCTTTTCTTTTTCCCGATTTTGTTCGGGACCTTTTTCCAGCAGCTTTACAACACAGTGGACGCCGTCGTGGTGGGCCAGTTTGTGGGAACGGAAGCTCTGGCTGCCGTGGGCGGTACCACCGGCACTCTGGTCAACCTGTTCGTGGGCTTCTTCACCGGCCTGGCTTCCGGAGCTACCGTCACCATCTCCCAGTATTTCGGCGCCAAACAGGACGATATGGTCAGCCAGGCCGTTCACACGGCCATCGCCTTTTCCATCGCCGTGGGCGCTGTGATGATGGCAGTGGGGCTGGTGGGCGCCCCCTTTGCCCTGCGGGCCATGGGCACTCCGGAATCGGTCATGAACTACGCCACCACCTACCTGCGGATCTATTTCATTGGAATCATTCCGAACCTAATCTACAACATGGGCGCCGGCATCCTGCGGGCCATCGGCGATTCCAGGCGCCCCCTGCTGTTCCTCATCGCCGGATGTTTTACCAATATTGTGCTGGACCTGCTCTTTGTGGTGCAGTTCGGCATGGAAGTGGCCGGAGCGGCCTGGGCCACCATCATCTCCCAGGCGGTCAGCGCTATCCTGGTGATCCTGGTTCTGACCAGAACTTCCGAATCCTACAAACTGCACTTGAAAAAACTGCGCATGGACAAGGTTCTGGTGCGCCGGATCGTGGAGATCGGCCTGCCCGCCGGACTGCAGTCTGTCATGTATAATATTTCCAATATTATCATTCAGTCCAGCGTCAACACCCTGGGAACCACCACCATCGCCGCTTACACGGCCTACTCCAAGATCGACAGCCTGTTCTGGATGATCATGAGCGCCTTCGGCATCTCCATCACCACCTTTGTGGGACAGAACTACGGCGCCAACAAGCCCAAGAGGGTGAAAAGGGGAGTCAACGTGTGTCTGGGAATGTCGTTCATCACCACCATCATCCTCTCCCTCATCCTGTATTTCTTCGGGGTGTACATTTTCCGCCTGTTCTCTTCCGACCCGGCGGTAATCGAAAACGGCCTGGAAATCCTGCACTTTATGGTGCCCATGTTCCTGACCTACATTCTGATTGAAATTTATTCCGGCTCCCTGAGAGGAATCGGGGACTGCTGGATTCCCATGCTCCTCACCTGCCTGGGCGTCTGCGTGCTGCGGGTGGCATGGGTGATGATCGCCGTGCCCATTCACCGCACCATGATCACCATACTGGCCAGCTATCCGCTGTCATGGACCACTACTTCCATCGCGTTCTTTATCTATTACCACTTCTTCAGCCGTCTTGGCCGGAAGCGGATTCCAGTGAACACGGACGCAGGGTGGTAAGCCCTCCCTGCGAAGAAAAAAGAGAGCAGAAACATCTCCGTTCTGCTCTCTTTTTTATGTTCGGAATCCAGCTGCCGCCAGATCCCTTGTATTTCATTTTCTCCTGCTGACGCTGCCATCAGCCTTCCCGGATTAACGGCAGGCTCTCCGCCCTTCCCCGCATCCGCAGTCCATATAGTGATGATAGTAGGCCGGCAGATCGTCCCCATAGGCGTCCTGCAGGTCCTGATAGGTCTCCCGGTATACGTTCACGTCAAAATCGGCCTTGGCCACTCTCCCCTCCGCCATGCCGGTGGTCAGAAAATGCTCCAGCAGCTGGTCATGGTCATAACCGAAGGCTTCGTACAGATCCGGATTGTGATCGGCATAATACACGGCGTCAAATACCAGATCAATGTTCTCCGGGACTTCCACAGCCGCTTTTGTCTCCGCTGAGGTTCCCGAACTTCCGCCGCTCACAGTCCCGCCGGACTGATAAGGGCAGACGCCGTTGGTGTGAAGATGGGCTGGATATCCGCCGCAGTGGTAGTGATAACTTCCAAGCCCGCTCTTGTTTTTATTGTCCCGGTGGCCCCCATGGCTGTCCGTGCGGCCGCTGTGGGCTTCCGCCACCAGAGGCTCCGGCCCTGCCGGGCTGACCTGGGGCACGCAGGTGCCCACCAGGGCTGCCGCCAGCAGTACTGCTATTTTTGATCGTTTCTTCATATTCCTCTCCTTCTCTCCGGCTTTTCCTACTGCTTTAAAGCCGGCTGCTCTCCCTCATATATGTGTTTCCCCATCTCAAATGCCCGGGACAGATAATCGGTTTTTTCAATCTCCGGCTTTCCGTTGGTGTCGCCGCATCCCCCGGCCAGAAGCCGTCCCCGGTCCCGGAATCCGATGTAATTGACCACGGCGAACTGATAATAGGATTCCGCCTGCTCAAATGTCCAGAAAAAGTTGTCAGCGGACGTCATCAGAAGAGCGCTGTCCTTCACCGGATATTTTTCATAGCGGCCCAGGGGCGGATCGGGATCCTCCTCCGCCAGACAGTAAAACCGTTCCATAAACGCCTTCAGCCTGGAGGAAATGGTCCAGAAATACAGAGGCGACGCGAACACCACCAGATCCGCCTCCTTGATTTTGGGAATCATCTGGGCAAAGTCATCCTTCTGCACACAGGGCCTGCCATACCGGCAGGCGTTGCAGCCCAGACAGCCTTTCACCTCATGCTTCAGCAGAGAAATAGTCTCCACATGATGCCCTGCCGCTCTGGCGCCGTCCGCGAAAGCCTCCGCCAGCTGGGCAGTATTTCCTCTGGCTCTGCCCCCGCCTAAAACAATCAATATGTTTTTCATCCTGATATTCCGCCATTTCGTCTGAGCCGCTTAAGCCAGCATCTGATCTTTTTTGGCGAGAATTGCCTCCGCCGCCGCGCAGGCCGGGCAGTCGCAGTACTTTGCGCCCGCCGCCTTGATCTCTCTTCCGTGGGCGGCCACCTCTTTTGTCTTCTCCGGACCGAACACCTGGGCTCCCGCCTCAGACTCCGCAAAACCGATCAGACCGTCCACCGGCATAATGTCAGCTTCCAGCTCGGCAATATATTTTTTCGTCTCCTCCTGCTCTTTAGCGGTTCCCGCCGCGTCCAGCCACGCCTGCGCCGCTGCCTTCAGCTCCGCGCAGCAGGAAGGCGCTGCCATCAGTTCACGGGTTTTCTCCTCCACAAACGTCAAAATTTCTTTCTCCATAACAAAATCCCCTTTCCTTAGTTGTGCTCACCTCGTTAAGCTCTCATATTATACCATAAGTACCGCCTTCGTTCAATATGGCGGGGCGGGGCGGCGCCTTTGCACCGCAAAAAAAGACCTGATGTTCCGGCCGGTTCAGCCAAAACACCAGATCTTTTCTATTCTGCCAGGAAATCAGCCTACTGCTGGATCCAGACCCCGTCGCTGCCCACCGTATAGCCGTCCGGAGTCACCGTATTGGTCAGCATGGCTCCGTCAGCTCCGCAGTAATACCACAGGTTATTCCACAGCACCCAGCCGGTGACCATATAGCCGTACTCGTTGAAATAGTACCACTTTCCCCCGATCTCTTTCCAGCAGGATGCGGGATAAGTCTGGTCGGAATTGCGGTACCACCAGCCATTGTCGTCCTGCACCCAGGTGCTCAAAGACGCGTTGGGATCTCCCGGTCCGCCGCTGCTGTTTCCATAATAGCTGTACTCCGGCACAGAGCCGATATCTGCCCAGCTGATGTCCCAGACGTCCGATGTCTCCCACTCTCCCTTATTGGCGCTGTCGTGAACTGCCCGCACCTGGAAGCTGTAGCTGCCTCCCATCATGGCTCCTGGAAATGAACAGCTGGTGCCGGACACAGTTCTGGCATCGGCAATGGGGCTGCCGTTCATAAAAAGTCTCACCTCATAGCTGGTGGCGTCCCCGCTTCCATCCCAGTAAGCCGTCCCGCTGCTCTCATCCCACCGGAGATTGGACACACTCAGGTCATAGCCTTCCGCGAAGGCGGGGACCGCCGCCATGCCTGCGATGCAGGCTGCCAGCACAGCCGTCCGTATTTTTTTCCATCTCATATAAATCTTCCTCCTGACGCCGGGACGGTGAGCCCATCCGGCCTGTAATTTCATTCAATGGACTCATTATATCACAATACGGACCGGTTATTTATTACAAAATACAAACGATTTTATTTCTATAATGTTACTGGACCCAGGCGCCGTCGCCGCCCACATAATAGCCGTCCGGCGCCACCAGAGTGACCCGGATTTTAGGATTATCTCCATCCTCCCACTCGTCGTCCGGCTCGTTGGTCACTTCCACGTCGTCCACCTCGTATTTGTCGGATGTGGTGGTCACTTCCACATCGCTTCCGCTGTCCCCCGCCTCGATTTCCGACTCTACCCGCAGGGTGACGCTGCTGATCTTTTCCTCGTCCTCTCCATATGCGGAAAACGCCGCCCCGGCCGCCAGACAGACCGCCAGAGCCAGCGCCGTCATCTTCCTACCTGTCATGCAAATCCCTCCTGTCCAAATCACAGATCAATCTCTACTCTTATCTTTTACCACGCGAACCTGAAAAGAAACATAAAAATATGTGTTTTTTCTGTGAGTCCTCTTGACTTCAAGCCAGCTTCAGGGGCTATACTGATTGCAGAGATTCCACGACAGGAGGTGAACCGAATGACTATCAAAGAAGTGAGTGAAAAATATGACATCCCCCAGGGGACGCTCCGCTACTATGAGAAGGTGGGGCTGATCCCCCATGTGACCAGAAGCTCTGGCGGAATCCGCAACTATCAGGAGAGCGATTTGGGCTGGGTGGAGCTGGCAAAATGTATGAGAGGCGCAGGGCTCTCCGTGGAAATGCTGCTGGAGTACGTGAAGCTCTACCAGCAGGGAGATTCCACCATCGAGGCCCGCCTTGACCTCTTAAAAGACCAGCGCAGCATCCTGCTGAAACAGAAAAGCCAGGTGGAGGCGGCGCTGAACCGGCTGGATTATAAAATTTCCAAGTATGAGGAAGCGGTAAAAACAGGGGAGCTGAACTGGGACGAGGATGACGAGAACTGTCCCCGCCCATGATCTGCGGCCTGCTTCATCTCTGCTTTGAGACCGGCCTTCCACAGTAAAATACAAAAAATGCCGGCCGGCCCTGGTTCAATTCCAGGGCCGGTCGGCATTTTCAGGTCCGTCACATCCGCAGCGTTTTTCTCCCTTACTCCGCCTGGGAGATGTCCGTGCCGAAATATTTAACAGAAAGCTCCGACAGTTCTCCTGACTCTCTCATCTCATCCAGGATCTCGTTCACCGCTTCCCTCAGGCTGGCAGTCTCCTCTCCCTTCCGGAAGGGAATTCCCACCTCAGAAGCATTGTCCGCCAGAACAGCAATCTTAATATTGGCGTCGGGGTGGGCCTTCATGTAGTCGTAGAAAGTCACCTCAGAATTTAAGGTGGCGTCGATCCGGCCGCTGAGAAGCAGCTCAAAGGTCTGATTCAAATCATCCACGCCGGTCACCTCTGCACCGTACTGCTCCGCCGTCTCCGCATAGGTGCTGGAGATGGTGTTGGCCGTGTGCTTGCCGGCCAGATCTTCCATGGTCTGGATCTCGTCATAATCCCCCCGGACGATCACCGCCATCCGGTTGTAGGCGTAGGGCTCAGAAAATTCATAGGCCTTCTCCCGCTCTTCCGTGATGTCCACGCCGTTGATCATCATATCATACCGTCCGGAATCCAGGCCGGCCAGCAGACCGTCCCATTCACCCTCGATGAAATCGGCCTCCACCCCCAGTCCCTGGGCGATGCGCTGTCCCACTTCCACGTCGTAGCCCACCAGATTGTCATTCTCATCGTGGTAAGTCCAGGGGGCCCAGGTTCCTTCCATGGCGATGGTCACAAATCCCTTCTCCTGTATCTGAGCCAGGAGATCCTGCTGTCCGTCTGCGGCGGACGTCTCTTCCTGGGATCCGCTGTCCTGGGAAGCCGTCCCCTGAGTTTCACTCTGGGAACATCCCCCCAGCGCCGCCGCTCCAAGGACGGCCGCCGCCATTACCCACGCTCTCATCCAAATTCTTTTTTTCATGATTTCTCCACACTCCTCTTTCATTCACGTATTTGATTACATTTCTCCGCTCAGAGTCCGCAGAAAAGCTCTGGTCCGCTCCTGCCTGGGGCTGGTGAAAAACTCCCTGGACGGCCCGGACTCCACCACCACGCCGTTTTCCATAAAAATCACCTGATTGGAGACATTTCTGGCAAAACTCATCTCATGAGTCACCACCAGCATGGTCATCCCCTCATCGGCCAGCTGCCGCATCACCGACAGCACCTCACCGGTCAGCTCCGGATCCAGAGCCGACGTGGGCTCGTCAAAATAGATAATCTCCGGATTTGTAGCCAAAGCCCTGGCAATGGCCACCCGCTGCTGCTGACCGCCGGAGAGCTGATCCGGATAGTGGCTGCTGCGGTCGGAAAGGCCCACCTTTTTCAGGGCCTGCTCTCCGATTTCCACCGCCTGAGCCTTCGGCATTTTCCTGGCTACGATCAATCCCTCCGTCACATTTTCCAGCGCCGTTTTATTGCGGAAAAGATTGTAGTTCTGGAACACAAACGCCGTCTTTTTCCTCAGCCTGGCAATGTCCTTCTTGGAGATCCCGTTCATGGAAAATGACTCTCCGTCGAAAATCATTTCCCCGCTGTCCGCCGTCTCAAGAAAATTGATGCACCGGAGCAGAGTGGTCTTTCCCGACCCGCTGGGGCCCAGGATGGCCACCACGTCTCCCTGCTCCACTGTCAGGTCCACGCCCTTTAACACCTCCAGATCCCCGAAGGATTTCTTCACATTCCGCACTTCCAGCATATTCTCCCCTCCTTACGCGCACACCCGCATCCGCTTCTCCACCAGGCGCTGCACCTTTGTCAGCACCGTGCAGAACAGCAGGTAGATCAGACCCACCTCTATGTACAGGGCCAGAGGCTCGTAGGTTCTGGCCACAATTCTCTGGGTCACCATAAACATTTCCGTCACCGTAATGTTGGCCGCCAGGGAAGTGTCCTTCACCATGGCGATCAGAGAGTTGGACAGGGACGGAAACGCGATCCGAAGGGCCTGGGGCAGAATAATGCGCCGCATCACCTGGAGATAGGACATTCCCACGCACTGGCCGGCCTCCATCTGTCCCGGCGGCACTGACTCCAGGGCCGCCCTCACCGTCTCCGAACAGTAGGCCCCCTCATTGAGAGAAAAGACCAGCACCGCTGCCGGAAAAGGATCGATGAGAATTCCCACGTTGGGAAGGCCGTAAAACACCACAAACAGCTGCACCAGCAGGGGTGTTCCCCGCACCACCCACACATAGAAGCGGGCGATCTGGCGAAGCACCCGGATATGGGCAAACTGCACCAGCGCCACCGCGATGGCGATCACCATCGCCAGGGAAAAGGAAATAGCGGTGAGGGGAATGGTCATGGTCAGACCCGGCAGCAGAATCCGGCCAAACGAATCTGCCAGCAGTTCCCACAGCTCAGGATCAAACATGACGTCCGCCCCCTCTCATAAATTCTTTCTCTGTCATCTGAACTCATCCCTTTATCGTTTTCACATATTTAGTATATAAGCAGAACTGTATAAATTGCAAATACTTATAACATATGGAAGTCCATAGTTAAAAAGCATATCAGATTTTCATGGCGTGCTTCAGCCATTTCTCCCGCAGCAGACGGATCAGAAACAGCACGCCGCGGACGCAGAGCTCGCCGCACATGGCCAGCCATACGCCGGTCAGGCCCAGGCGGGGCGCCAGAATGGTAGCCGCTGTAATCCGCACGCCCCACATGCTGGCCAGATTTAACAGGCTGGGCACCAGAGTATCCCCGGCTCCCCGGAGAGCCCCGGCCGCCGCGATGGACACTGCGTAGAGAGGCTCCGCAAAGGCCTCAATTCGAAGCACACGGACTCCCAGCTCCTGCACCGCCGGGTCGGGAGTCAGCAGGGCAAACACTCCGGGAGCCGCAAAAAACATCACCACAGCCATGACGCCCATGAGAATGACCGCCAGCAGCACCGACAGTCTGGCGTAACGCCTGGCCAGGTCTTTCCGCCCTGCTCCCAGGCTCTGCCCCACCAGAGTGGTGGCCGCCGCCGCAATTCCGTAACCCGGCAGATAGCAGAGGCTCTCCGCCGTCACCGCCAGAGAATTAGCCGCGATGGACACCGTCCCCAGAGGCGCCACAATCTTCGTGGAGGCAATCTGGGCGCCGCAGAGCACCGTATGCTCAAAAGCCATGGGCACGGCGATCTTCGCCGCGGCCGCCGCGCACTGAGGCGTCAGTTTCCAGCTTCCCCCCGGCGTCAGCTTCAGCTTCGGAGAGCGCAGGCAGACTGCCGACAGCATGAGAATGGCAGTCACCCATTCGGCCAGGGCCGTCCCCAGGGCCGCTCCCGCCACCCCCATATCCGCTCCAGGAATGGTAATCCCCAGAACATGGTGGTCCGGGAAAATCAGCAGCCAGTTGAACACCACATCCAGCCCGCACATCAGGGCGTTTAACATGCTGGGCGTCTTCATATTTCCGCTGCACTGAAGCATGCTGCCGGAAAGCTGACGCATCTGAACCGCCGGCAGGGCGCAGGCATAGATAAAGAAATAACTGGAGGCGTCCTCTAAGATAGCCTCCTCTCCTCCCAGCCACACCGGCAGCCAGCCGCTGATGGAAACTCCCGCCGCGCACAGCAGAAGGCCTACGGCCAGGGCCGCCAGAAGGGACTGACGGAGCACATTTTTCGCCTCCTCCAGCCGCCCGCCCCCGATCAGATGGGCGGCCTGAACCGAAAATCCCGTGGCCACGGAGATGCACAGGCCTCCCATGAGCCAGGTGGACGTGGAGACCAGGCCGATGGAGGCGGAGGCGTTGGCCCCCAGGCTTCCCACCATGGCCGCGTCGATATACTGCATGGCCATGGAGCTGATTTCCGCCAGAATGGCCGGAATACTCAGCTCAATCACCCGTTCCAGCTGCCCCCGCAGGCCCTCCTCTCCCTGGGCAGCCGCTGTTTTTTCCAACATTTTCAAAATTTCTCCCCCTGTTCTGTCTCTCCTGCCCTTTTCCCGGAACAGGAGACGGATAAACGAAACAGGAGCCGCGGCGGTTCAGGCTCTCCGCCTGACTCCGTCCTCGGACTCCTGTCTGAATTATGCGGAACCATCGGTTCCTTTTATCTCACGGTTCTCCCGTTTACAGACATTTGCTCCACCCGCAGCTCTTGCACAGGTTGCAGCCGCCCTCAAACACCAGCGGCTCCCCGCACTCCGGGCAGACCATGGACTGGGGCACCGCTTTGACCGCCTTTACCGCCTTTGGCTTTGGCGCCTTCGGGGCCGGCGCCGGCTCTCCTTTTTTCCGGCTGGCCAGCTCTGCCTGAACCTCGTTGTACATATCCAGCAGAGCATTTCCCACTGCCATGGGACAGCAGGATCCCCGGCTGGTGTCCTCCCTGGTGGCTCTGCGCACCGTGTAGGACGGGCAGGCACCGGTGGAGTTTAACTGATCGATGATGGTGTAGATGTCAATGCCTCCCCGGGCGCTGATGGAGATCATTCGGGAAAGGCCGATCATAAAGTTGTTGCACCCGCCGGTGGATCCCTTGCTTAAGTAGGATTCCAGCAGCGCTCCCGTGTAGGGATCAAAGAGGGCGATGCAGTGCAGGCTTCCGCAGCCGGTGATCAGCTTCCGCTTCTTGCCGATTACGTCGTCGTTGACCTGAATGATCTCTCCCCGCTTTAAGCCTTCTCCGGCCACTGCGCCTTTCTGCTTTTTCTCCTCCTCCGGAGTCAGAATGCCCACTCTCTTGCAGCCGTCCCGGAAGATGGTGATTCCCTTTAAGCCCTTCTCGTAGGCATATAAATACAGGCTCTCCGTCTCCTCCACCGTAAACTGGTTGGGCACGTTCACCGTGGAGCTGATGGATGCGTCGATGTGCTGCTGCCACACAGACTGCATATCGATTCTCTGACGGTAGTCCAGGGTCATGGCTGTGACAAAATAGTCCGGCAGCATGGAATCATCCGTCAGCTTGTGATCCTTCATGTAAGTGTCCACGATCTTAGTGTACACCTTATAGTAAACATCCTTTCCGTGAAGGGACTCCGTCTTTCTCACATAATAGTTGGCAAATACAGGCTCAATACCTCCTGAGATTCCCAGCATGGTGGACAGAGTTCCCGTGGGAGCGATGGTCAAAAGCTGGGAATTGTGAAGGCCGTATTTCTTCACCAGCTCCTTCGTGGGAGCGGAGGTGTTGGCCTCAAAATAGGGAGTGTCCATAATGGAGTTGATGCTGCACTTGGGGAACATTCCCTGCTCCTTCGCCATCATGGCAGAGGCGGCGATGGCGGTATCCGCCATGGCAAAACCGATGCGGTCGCACAGCTCCTGGGAATCCTGGTCCCCGTAGGGAATTCCCATCTTGATCAGCATGTCCGCCAGGCCCATGATTCCCAGACCAATCTGGCGCCAGTCCCGGACACTCTCCCGCTGTTCCTCCAGGGGATGGAGGGGCATTCCCTCATCCAGGACCTCGTTCAGCGCCCGGACGCACTCCCGCACGCACTGCTTGAAGCTGTCAAAATCAAAGGCCGCCCGGGGCGTAAAGGGCTCGGTGACAAACTCCGCCAGGTTGATGCTTCCCAGCAGGCAGCTTCCGCCGGCCGGCAGAGGCTCCTCCGCGCAGGGATTCACTCCCGCGTAGGAAAATCCCGGCGTTCTGCTCAACAGATTCCACTCCTGCACCCGGTCCCAGAACAGGGCGCCCGGTTCCGCGTAGTCCCAGTTGGTCTCCGCGATGTGGTGGAACATCTCTCTGGCGTTTACTTCCCGCTCGATCTTCTCCCCCGTGGCTTCCCTCGTAAAATGAAGGCGGAAGGTTCCGTTCTTCTTCACCGCCTCCATAAATTCCCGGGAGATCCGCACGGAAATGTTGGCCTTCGTCACCTTGTTCAGATCCGTTTTAATATCAATAAAATTCGTCACGTCCGGATGGGAGCAGTCGATGGAGATCATCAATGCCCCCCTTCTCCCGTTCTGGCCGATGAGCTCGGTCACCAGGGAATACAGGTCCATGAAAGAGACGGCTCCGGAGGTCTCCTTCGCCGCGTTGTTGATCCTAGCTCCCTTCGGGCTCAAGCGGGAAATGTCAATTCCGCAGCCGCCCCCGTAGCTGTAGGTGCGGGCCAGTTTTTTCGCGCACTCAAAAATACTCTCAATCTCATCTTCCGGCGGTTTGATCACATAGCAGTTGGACAGGGTGATCTTCCTGCCCACATACTCCAGCCCCCGGTTGGCCAAAATCCGGCCTCCAAATAAAAATTTCTTTTCTCTGATCAGCTGGGCGATTTTCTCGTTTCCCCCGCTGATACGGGTCAGCCACTGCTCAAAGCTCTCCTCCTTGTAACAGTACTTCCGCTTCCAGATATCAATGCCCAGCTGATTGTCTTTTCCCAGCCATTCCTCAATTTCCATCTTCTAATGCCTCCACATACTACAACATATAGTGTCGTTGAACATCATACCACCACATATAATGTTTTTCAAGTGGAAATCTATCCGGCCGGTATTTCTTCTCCTATTTTCTGCCTCCCCCGGCTGTCCACGGACCGCTCCCGGGAATTATTCCGCTCCTAATCTCCGCCCTCCCGGGCGCCGCACCGGAGCTGATGGCGGAGGTAGTCCAGCCGGTCCAGCTTCCGTTCCTGGAAATGAATTTCATCCAGCATATCCCTGCGTTTCCGGTTCAGCATCCGAAGCTGTTCTTCCCCGGTATCCCTTCCCTCCAAGGAAAGACGCATATAAAGTTCCACCTCTTCTGCCGAAAATCCGATGTCATGAAGGGTCATGATCAGACTGAGCCGTTCCAGGTCCAGTTCGCCGCATTCCCGTTCCCCCATCACCTGTTTTACCGCGCCGCACAGGCCCCATCTCTCATATTCCTGAAGGATCTCTTCCGGAATGCCGTACCGGCGGCCGGCTTCGCCCATCGTCATCCGTTTTCCCACCTTTCCACGAACATTTCCGCGCCCGAAACAGTCAATTGGATAGGGAAAGTCCCTTCCCCCTATCCGATTCGCGACACCACGGGCAGCTCACAGCAGAGCTGTTCGCTGTCCGCTGCCCGGCAAATGTCCGCCCATGCAGGCACGGCGGCCGCCTGCCGGGCGTACCGCGCAAAAAGAATGCAGGCGCCCGTCTTCCGAACACCTACATTGTAGCCCCGTTTTTTTATTTCCGCTAATACTTATCCCGCATTTCCAGAAATGCCCCTGATGTATTCCTTTATGAACCGTATAAATTCTCCCGTGGCCGTGGACACGGTCTGGGCCTTCTTCCAGGCCAGCACGGCTCCCGCCTCCAGCCGGGGCTCGAAGGGGACGAAGGACAGGCCGGAATAGTCTCCGTCCAGGCGGAAGCATAGAGCCGCTCCCACTCCGTGCCTGACCATATTCATGGCGTTGAGAAGAAGGTTATAGGTGGCGGCGATCTCCAGGCTCTCGTACACATCTCCGAACCAGTTGGCCAGCTCCAGCTGCACCTGCTCCCTCTTTGCCATGATCAGGGGCGTGCGGAGAAGGTCCTCCGGAGCCACAGACGTCCTGCCCGCCAGAGGCGAATCCTCCCGCACCAGCACTCCCCACTGTTCTCTCCCCGGCATGCGGATAAACTCATACCGGCCGATGTCCACCGGCTCCATGAGAAGGCCGATGTCCGACAGTCCTTTCTCCATCCGCTCCTTGATATCGTCGGCGCCGGCGCTGTGGATCTGAAACCGGACCAGGGGATGCTTTCTGCGGAATTCTGTCATCCGCTCAGAGAGAAAGGACATATTTCCCGTCTCCCCGCAGCCGATGGCGATCTCCCCCGCCAGCTCCTCTCCACGATTCTGAAACTCCCGCTCCGTCTTTTCCGCCAGGCTCACAATCTCCTGGGCCCGGCGCTTTAACAGCATGCCGTCCTCCGTCAGAATAATGCTGTGGTTGCTCCGCTGAAACAGCTTCACTCCCAGCTCCTCCTCCAGCTGCATCAGCTGCCGGGAGAGGGTGGGCTGGGTCACATGGAGGAGATTGGCCGCTTTCGTGATGTTCTCCTCCCTGGCCGCCATGAGAAAATATTTTAGCACACGCAGTTCCATACTCTGTCAAATCCCTTCGTTTCCGCCTTTGGCCTGTTTTTCCAATTTTTCCTCTCCCGTCTCCCCCTTCTCCGGGGAGAGTTCCTCCAGTCTGATAATATCTTCCGTCCGGATCCTGGACCCGTCTTCCAGTATCAGGACCTTTTCATATCCGTCCACCTTCTTCACAACCCCTTCCGCAGTGACATAGGTTCCTCCGGCCTTCGTCTCATCCGGCACAAACCAGGTCGCCTGGATCCTTCTCCGGTCTCCGCCTTCCCCCGACCACTCTTTCAGCTTCCGGTCCAGGTCCTCCCGCTCGCTCTCGTCCAGCTCAATTCTCTCCTCCGTCTGCCTGGCCGCCTCCCGGATCACCCCTTCGTATCCGGTCAAAGCCGCAAATGGGGAAAACTGGGCCGCCCGCTCCGCCATGGACATCCGGGGATGGACGGAGGACTGGTGATGGGGGAGATTGATAATATCTTCATAATCATCCTGCTTCAATGGCTGTCCTCCTCCCTGACTTTTTCCGGCCGGCTAGGCTCTGTGGCCGCCGATCTGCCGGTTTCTCTTCGCGGCTGTGGCTCCATCCTGAAGGTTCATTCCCTTCAGCACCGCATTTTTCCCATATTTTTTCTTGATTTTCAGCATGGTCTCCTGCAGTTTCCGCTCCCGGTCCAGATCCGCCTTCCTGGCTGCCTCCTGCTCCTCCTTCCCGGGATCGGCAAACAGCTCCAGCTGCCGAAAGGACTCCCTTCCGACGGCATCCGACTCTCCTTCCACCCGGCCCGCCGTAAGGTCAATGCGGCGGACCAGAAGCTTCCGATCGACGATCCGGTCATACAGCTCTTCCGCCGCCTCCATCAGAAGATTTCCCGATGAGGTGGGACATTCCAGATTGATGGTGCCGTGGGCATGTTTTGGTACTGCTCTTCCATACCGGTCGGAGGAAATTTCTCCCCCATACGCCCCGCCGGATCCGGTCCTCTGGAGATTGGCCCGGTCATACCCCACCGTCAGCACCAGCTGACCGGCAACCAGCCGCCGGTCCACCAGTCCCAGGGCCAGCTGGTCCGCCATCTCCTGCACCACCAGACGCGCTTTTTCCCAGGTGTAGGGACACTCCAGCACCTGACCGGAGCCCACGGTGCTGCTCTCCGGCCGGTACGCCTTAATGTCCGCCATGGTACAGGGTTCCCAGCCCCAGGCGTGGTCGATGAGCAGCTCTGCATTGACGCCGAACATCCGGTACAGCAGGTCCTCATTGTAATAGTCTCCCGCCTTTCCCACGGAGCAGCGGGCTATGTCTCCCATGGTATAAAGTCCATGACTCTCCAGCTTTTCCCGGTATCCTCTTCCCACCCGCCAGAAATCCGTCAGCGGCCGGTGGGACCACAGGGCCCTGCGGTAGCTCATCTCATCCAGGACGGCGATCCTCACCCCGTTTTCATCCGGCGGCGTGTGCTTGGCCTCAATGTCCATGGCCACCTTTGCCAGATACAGATTGGGGCCGATGCCGGCTGCCGCCGTGATCCCCGTGGTCTGCAGCACATCCAGAATCATTTTCCTCGCCAGCTCTTCGACCGTAAGGCGGTAAGTCTCCAAATAATCCGTCACATCCATCATCACCTCGTCGATGGAGTAGACGTGCATATCCTCCGGGGCAATATACTTCAGATAAACCTGATAGATCTCCCCGCTCCGCTTCATATACAGGGCCATGCGGGGCGGAGCCACCACATAGTCCAGGGCCAGCTCCGGAGAAGATTTCAGCTCTGTCTCCCGGCTGGACGAACCGGCAAACCGGTGTCCCGGGGCGGATTTCAGCCGTTCTCCGTTGATCTCCCGCACCTTCTGAACCACCTGAAACAGCCTGGGACGGCCGGGAATCCCGTAAGCCTTCAGGGACGGGGATACCGCCAGGCAGATAGTCTTTTCCGTCCGCTCCGGATCCGCCACCACCAGGTGGGTGGTCATGGGATCCAGCCCCCGCTCCACACACTCCACGGAGGCATAAAATGATTTCAGATCAATGGAAATGTACGTCCTCTCTTTCACGGCAATTCCCCCTCTCTCCCATGGCGGCCCTCTCCGCCTGAAAATCCTATCCGTTATCATATCATAATCCGGCCCCGGGCGCCATCCCTGCTGCGGATTTTGCCCGCTGCGGTATTTTTAAAAAATATTCCTTGACTTAAAGCACACTTCAGGTTTTATGATATAATAAAAAGTATCCCGTACTACCGGGAACTGTCATTTACAGATCATAACAGAAAGGGGAAAGCAATTATGTCAGACAAAAAAGCTGTGCCGGGAACCGGCGGTGAACACTATATTCCTTACGGAGAGCGCACGGGAGAAGAATCTGTAGTTTATTTTACAAAAGACCTCTCCGCAGAGGGACTGCGCAGAATCTTTGAGCGGGTGAGCGGCCGTCTCACCGGCAAGGTGGGCATTAAGCTTCACACCGGCGAGAAGCACGGCCCCAACATCATCCCCCGTCCCTGGGTGGAGTCCCTGGTGAAAAACGATCTTCCCGACGCTTCCATCGTGGAGACCAACACCTACTATGAGGGCGACCGCTACACCACCGAACAGCACAGGGAAACTTTAAAAGTCAACGGATGGACCTTCTGCCCTGTGGATATTATGGATGAGGACGGCACCGTATTTCTCCCGGTAAAGGACGGAAAATGGTTTACCCAGATGTCCATGGGAAAGAATCTCACCAATTACGATTCCCTCTTCGTTCTGACCCATTTTAAGGGCCACACCCAGGGCGGCTTCGGCGGCTCCGCAAAGAACATCGGCATCGGCTGCGCCGACGGCCGGGTGGGAAAAGCCATGATCCACACCACTCCCGGATCCGATGATATGTGGGATATCGCAAAAGAAGAGTTCATGGAGAGAATGATGGAATCCGCAAAAGCCGTGGTGGATCACTTCGGCGAGCACATCACCTTTGTGAACGTGCTGCGGAATATGTCCGTCTCCTGTGACTGCGAGGGCTGCGCGGCCATGCCCGTGGTGACCCCCAACATCGGCATCCTGGCGTCCAACGACATTCTGGCCATCGACCAGGCGTCCGTGGACCTGGTGTACGCCTTAAAAGAGGATGAGCACAAAGACCTGGTGGAGCGGATGGAAAGCCGCCACGGCCTGCGCCAGCTCACCTACATGAAAGAGCTTCACATGGGCAATGACCGGTATCACCTGATCGACATCGACCAGGATGACAAGGAAATTACTCCCGCAGAAGCTGTGAAAGATGTGGTTCCCTTCGGGACCGAGAAATAATCCTGAAATCTGAGAATTCTCACAAAATGAGAGAAGGCTGTTCTCCAACTGAGGATCCGACACCCGGATTCCCAGGGAAGAACAGCCTTTTTCCGTCACACGGGAGACTTCAGCCGGATTTATCCAAACATCTCCCTCGTCTTTCTCATCTTCTCCACCACCGGAACCCCGAAGGGACACCGGGTCTCGCAGCTGCCGCAGGCGATGCAGTCCGCCGCCGTGGCGGAGAGTCCCTGATAATGGGCCTTCAGGGACGCCGGTACCTCCTCCTGCATGGCCGCCAGATCGGAGAGCTTGTTGACCATGGCGATGTCGATTCCCGCCGGGCAGGGAGCGCAGTGTCCGCAGTAGGTGCACTGGCCGGAGTAGGCGTGCCGGGGCGCATGGGCCAGGACGCTGGCATAGTCTTTCTCCTCCTCCGTGGCCGTCTCGTAAGATACCGCCTCCTTCACATGCTCCGGGGTGTCGTAACCCGCCAGAATGCTGGCCACCGCCGGCCGGGTCAGGGCGTAGTGGATGCACTGAACCGGTGTCAGGGCCACGCCGAAGGGCGAGGTTTCCGCGGAGAACAGCCGTCCCCCCGCGTAACCTTTCATCACCGTGATTCCCACGTTCTGCTGCTCGCAGACCCGGTAGAGCTCCGCCCGGTCCGGATGAATGCCGCCCAGGCTCTCCTCATACTCCTCCGCAAAGCAGGTGTTTAAATCCTCGCTGGCGGGAAGGAGATCAAAGGCAGGGTTGATGCTGAACAGGATCATCTCGATCTCCCCGCTGAGAGCCGCCAGCCTTCCCACCTTCGGGTTGTGGGTGCTCATTCCGATGTGACGGATCACTCCCTTTTCCTTCTGCTCCTTCACGTAAGCCAGGAATTCCCCTTCCATGATCCGGTGGAATTCCGCCTCCTCGTCCACAAAGTGGATCATGCCCAGATCGATGTAGTCCGTGCCCAGGCGGGTCAGCAGGTCCTCAAAGGCCGGCTTCACCTTGTCCATGTCCCTGGTGCGGACGTACTGACCGTTCTGCCAGGTGGAGCCGAAATGACCCTGAATGATCCATCTGTCCCGTCTTCCCGCAATGGCCTTTCCGATGTTGGAGCGCACATTGGGCTCTGACATCCAGCAGTCCAGAATGTTGATCCCCTGCTCCTCACAGCAGCGGATGATCTCCCTCACCTCTTCTTCGCTGTGCCGCTCCAGCCACTCGGCCCCCAGGCCGATCTCACTGACCTTCAGGCCAGTTTTTCCCAGTGTTCGGTACTTCATTGTTCTAACCCCCTGAAAATGATGTATTCTGCCCTCATTATACCAGTCCCCTGCGCGAACCACAATCATTTCAAATTGAAGTTTTCCATCCGAAAAATGAAATTTTAAATTCCACCTCTCCCAAGGGGAGTAGCGTTTACTTCTGCACAGTTGATATTTACTCTTTCATACGTTCATGGTATGGTTATCTCTCCTTCTGACAGCAGTAGAAGGAGGTTCATAATGAGTAAATATATTCCTGGTAACCAAAAACATCTTACTCTTGAAAACCGTATCTATATCGAAAACCAACTGAATACGGGTACTTCCTTTAAGGATATTGCCAGGTTCCTGTGCAAGGACCCTACCACAATCTCTAAAGAAGTCAGAGCTCACCGTCTCTCTGATTGGTATCACAAAGGGACTTTCTATAATGCTAAAAACTTCTGCATTCACCGCTATCACTGTAAGAAGACTAACGCCTGTGGAAAGATCGTCCTGTGCGGAATCAAATGCGCATCCTGCCCTACCTGCAACCAAACTTGCAGAGACTTTGAAAAAGAACGCTGTGTAAGGCTTGACCGGGCTCCTTATGTCTGCAACGGCTGTACGAAAAAAATCAATCACTGCA
>NBJMR02800__coassemble_1543_pt1 | contig 31403 bp, 36 predicted proteins | sample NBJMR02800__metabat2_low_PE_040 | metagenome-assembled genome bin NBJMR02800 | reverse complement strand
TACCGGCTACCAAACGGCAGGATTTTAATTTTGCGAAAAACTATTGACACTATCGGGCTCTGGAAATTTACCGAGAGCATGATGGGAAAATTACAAACCGGGAGATCGCGGCAATCCTGGGAGAGGATGAAAAAGTCGTTGCCGTTTGGAAAGGCCGCGATAAATGGCAGAATGTTGTACAACAATCAAAGAAAAGTTGTACAACGAAAAAGCGCGGCGGCCAGCCTGGCAATAAAAACGCGGTCGGTCACGGCGGCACCGGGCCACCGGGAAATAAGAATGCAGTTACGACGGGAGAGTTTGAGACTCTCCTTTTTGATTGCCTGGAGCCAGAGGAGCGGAGCCTGGCGGATGCTGTACCGGCAGACAAAGAGCAGCTGCTCCTCCAGGAGATCCGCCTCCTGACAGTCCGGGAATACCGGATGCTTCGCCGGATCGAAGATCTGAGGAGGACCGAAGAGTACTATGACAGCGGAGAGCCTGCCGAGGGTATGACGATGGTCAGTCGAAAGTCTGGCATTGAGAAAGGGAAGACCACAGATCTGAAAGAATTCCAGGGCAAGCTGGGGCAGATCCAGGCCATCGAGGACGCCCTGACCCGTGTCCAGGGGCGGAAGCAGCGGGCCATTGAGGCGCTGCACAAGTTTGGCTTTGACGATGCCCGCCTGGAGATCGAGCTGGCGAAGGTGGAGCTGGCCTCCTTAAAGATTGGCGGCCAGGAGACAGAAGAGGAAGACGATGGATTCCTGGATGCACTGAACGCCCAGGCAGGGGATCTGTGGGGGGATGCGGATGACAATAGCTGAGCGGATCACGGATCTTCGCCGCCGGATCGCGGATCAGAAAAAGAAACAGAGCATCCTGACAAAGGTTCAGACCTTTCGGTTCCAGCCGTTCTCCCGCAAGCAGAAGCAGGTCCTCACCTGGTGGCTCCCGGACAGCCCGGTCAAGGATTATGACGGCATTATCGCCGACGGCGCGATCCGATCGGGAAAGACTGTCTGTATGTCCCTGTCCTTCGTTTTCTGGGCAATGACGTCCTTTAACGGACAGAACTTTGCCATGTGTGGGAAGACCATTGGTTCCTTCCGCCGGAACGTGCTGTTCTGGCTGAAACTGATGCTGCGGAGCCGGGGCTACCACGTGGCGGACCACAGAGCCGACAACCTGGTAGAAATCAGCCGCGGGCAGGTGACCAACTACTTTTACATCTTCGGCGGCAAGGATGAGCGCAGCCAGGATCTGATTCAGGGTATTACCCTGGCGGGGCTGTTCTGCGACGAGGTGGCGCTGATGCCGGAGAGCTTCGTGAACCAGGCTACCGGCCGCTGTTCGGTGACTGGATCAAAGTATTGGTTTAACTGCAACCCGGACGGCCCATACCATTGGTTCAAGGTCAACTGGATTGATAAAGCCGTCGGCTACCTGGGCAAGGTAAAGGTGGCTAAAATCCGGGAAGAGGCAGAGAAAACCGGAAAAGTCCTGGATCTGAAGAAGTTGTTATATGTCCACTTTACGATGGACGATAACCTGAGCCTGTCGGAGGAAATCAAGGCCAGATACCGCAGCATGTACACCGGTGTGTTCTTCAAGCGATATATCATGGGGCTCTGGGCGATGGCTGAGGGCATCATCTATGACATGTTCGATCCGGACAAGCACACGGTGGACACGGAGGCCCTGGCGGCCGCTTACAAGGCCAGAACCGGCTATTCATTCTGGACCGGGGAGCGGTATGTCAGCTGTGACTACGGAACCCAGAACCCCACGGCCTTTCTGTTGTGGGAGAAGGGCGCAGACAAGAAATGGTACTGCCGACGGGAGTATTATTATTCCGGCAGGGAAAAGGGCCGCCAGAAGACGGATGCGGAGTTCTCCAGCGATCTGAGAGCCTGGCTGGGCGGCCTGGAAATCCGGGCAGTGATCCTGGATCCGGCGGCGGCCAGCTTCAAGGCTCAGTTGGAAAAAGATGGAATTAAGGTCAAGAAAGCAAAAAATGATGTACTGGATGGAATCCGGTTCGTGGCTACGCTGCTGAATCAGGGTTCCGTTTTTATTGACAAATCCTGCGAAAACCTGATTAAAGAGTTTGCTTCCTACATCTGGGATGCAAAGGCCGCAGAAAAGGGAGAGGACAAGCCGGTGAAAGATCATGATCACGCCCTCGATGCCCTTCGGTATTTTTGCATGACCATTATCCGGATGCGGCCGGGAATCCGCATTTTGAAGTGAGGTGAAAGAGATGGAAATTGTATTTGACCCCAACGTAAACCGTATGACCAATATGCAGCTGTGCCGGCTGTGTATGGATGAATTTGTGAAGTCCAGGGAGCGCAAGTGGATGCTGGACGGGGAAGCATACTACGTGGTGGACAATCCCGGTATCATGAACCGGAAGATGATGCGCTATCAGGAGAATAAAGCAACCGGAAAGATAGAGGCTGTCCCGGATCCGGCAAAGCCCAACAACAAGCGGGCCCATGGATTCATGCACATTCTGGTGGAGGATAAGGTGAACTATTTGCTGTCCAAACCTTACACACTGACCTGTGAAGACGCGAAGGAATACCTGGAGCTGGTCAAAAACGTGCTGGGGAAAACCTTTCAGGAGAAGCGCCTGATGCGTCTGGGCGTGGACGCGTCAAACGGCGGGATTGCCTGGCTGCACCCGTACATCGATGAGGAGGGGCAGTTTAAAACCATGATCATCAAGCCCGGCCAGGGGATCCCTCTCTGGCATGACAATGATCATGAGGAGATGGACGCCTTTATCTGGTTTTACGATGTGGATGTGATCGAGGGGCAGGCTCAGAAGACGATCACGAAGGTAGAGTACTGGCTGCCGAAGGGCGTGGCCTATTACGTGTCGGATTCCGAGGGGGAGGGCTGGGACCTGCGCCTGGACTCTGAGCGGTATCTGAATGCGGTCAGCGGGGATGACGGGGAGATGATGGAGCATTTCCAGGTGGGCAACGCCCCGGGGACCTGGGGTAAGGTCCCGTTTATCGCTTTTAAAAACAATGACTATGAGCTGCCGGATCTGAAGTTTGTGAAGACCCTGATTGACGGGTACGACAAAGGACGGTCCGACATGGCCAACTTTCTGGATGAAGTGCAGTCCATTGTGTACGCTCTGAAAGGATATGGAGGAGAAGATCTGGGGCAGTTTATGCGGGATTTGAATTATTTTCGGGCAATCTCCCTGGATGAAGACGGTTCCGCGGAGGCGATCAACACCAACGTGGATGTCACGGCGGCAAAGGATGATCTCGATGCGCTGAAGAAAGATATTTATGATTTTGGCCAGGGAGTGGACAAGAACAGCGACAAGCTGGGGAACAATCCTTCCGGGATCGCCCTGAAGTTTATCTATTCTGGACTGGATCTGAAATGCAACCGGATGGAGAATGCCTTCAAAGATGGGATGGAGCAGCTCTTCTGGTTTGTCGACCGCTACCTGGAACTGACCGGATCGGGAAGCTATTACGATCGGGAGATTGGCATTACCTTTAACCGGGATATTGCCATCAATGAAAGCCAGGCCATCACAGACTGCCAGAACAGCAAAGGCGTGATCTCTGATGAAACGATCATAAAGAATCATCCGTGGGTGGAAGACGCAGACGCGGAGTTGAAACTCCTGAAAAAGCAGGAGGAGGCAGAGAAAGCAGAGATTTCCGGCATGTTCCCGCGGCAGGGAGGAAATCCGGCAGGAGATCCTCAGGGCGGTGACGAGGCATGAGTTACTGGAAAGAGCGGCAGGAAGAAATGTACAAGGCCGGGGAGATGCAGATCAACCAGTACTTCACCCGCCTGGAGAAGGCGTTTAACCAGGCAAAGCGGGAGCTGCAGAAAACCATTGAGGCGTTTTATTTCCGTTACGCAGAGGAAAACGGTCTGTCTTATGCGGAGGCTCAGAAGCGCCTGAATGCGGCGGAACTGGGAGATCTGCAGGATTATATCGATCTGGTGATGCAAAATATCGGCAAGTACAACCAAACGGTCAATAACCTGTCCATAAAGGCCAGGGTCACCCGGTATCAGGCCCTGGAGGCTCAGATAGATGCGATCCTGCGCCAGCTTTACGCGGTGGATTACGAGGCAATGGCGGAACAGACGATGCAGGAGGTCTATGAGGAGTCTTACTATCGTACCTGGTACAATATCGACCAGTACCGGGGCTTTCACGCCGCATTTGCCCAGGTGGAGCCCAGGGCAATACAGACACTGCTGGAATATCCCTTCAACGGCGCGGCATTTTCCAGCCGGCTCTGGAAGCAGAAGGACCATCTTCAGACTCAGCTGATGGAAGCGGTCACCACTATGATGATCCAGGGGAAGCATCCGAAGACGCTGACAGCTGACTTTGCAAAGAAGATGAATTCCAAAAAGTTTGACGCCTACCGGCTGCTTCACACGGAAAGTTCGTTCCTGATGAGCGAGGCCACTCACGCCGGATACAAAGAGGACGGGGTGAAAAAGTATCAGATCCTGGCCACGCTGGACAGCAAAACCTGCGGGATGTGCGGGGATCTGGACAGAAAAGTGTATGAAGTTGGGAAAGAAGTTGTCGGCGTGAATATGCCGCCATTCCATCCGCTGTGCCGGTGCACGGATACACCCTATTATGACGACATGGATCGAACGAACATGACCAGAGCCGCCAGAGACCCGGAGACGGGGAAGAGTTACAAAGTCCCGGCCGATATGACCTACAATGAATGGCACGCACAGTACATAGAACAAGACCCGGATAAAGTCCTGGCAGAAAAGAAACTCAGAAACAAGACGGAAGATGAAGCGCAGTTCAAGAGATACCGGCAGGTATTGGGGAAAGACGCTCCAAAGGATCTGGATTCTTTCCAGAAATTGAAGTATACTGATGGTAGTGGATGGAAGTCGCTGAAGCGGGATTACCGCGATGCGTCCTACTATGAAAAAATCATTTCAGATGCGGGAAAATTGAATATCAAGGGCAAACCGCTCAAGAAGATTGACCGCATCGATTTGACAGACTATACATTCATGGAAAGTCACATAAACAGGACGCGTGAGCATGGAGTAACAAAGAGTCAGGCGCAGACATGGGTAAATGATTCGATAGCGGCCTATAGCCGATGGAATGGGGAAGTAACGGTTTATATATCGAAAAGCGGAGCGGTAGTTGTTAATCTTAAGGAAAAAACGATTAGCACTGCGTACAGCGTGGCGGAATATGACGATAAGTTCACCCAGTTGCTGGAGGTGTTGAAAAATGATTAAGTGTCCCATCATTAAGAGAGAGATTGACATTGGTGATTGCGTTGTGATCGTTGACGTATGCGATGGAGCCATAAAAGAACGGGTATTAGGGGACGAGATATTAGAGAAGAAGAACTGGAGAGAAATCTGCAGAGCTTGTGAATATCACGATAATTAATGCCGGATTCTGGCACAGTAAAAGAGGTGAAATGATGGAGATCAAAGAGTTTGATACTGTGCTGTTGAAAGATGGGAGGACTGGAAGTGTGATGGAAGTTTTCCCCAACGGGTCATTGACCATAGATGTTGGTAGTTCGCCCGAAGATTGGGAAACATTGTATGATAAAACGGTTGATGATGTAGAGAAAGTACTGCACACATCAGAAGAATAGTACCACCAGTCAGTAATGGCCGGTGGTATTTTTATACTCAAAATGGAGGTGCGACATGGGAATTCCGCAGATAATTATACTTGTGATTTACATGATTGGCTTGGGAATGTCACTTGCAAACGATGGGGAAGTAAGAATGAAGAAAGAGAGCTTTTGGCTTTCACTGGTTTCATGTGGTATTATGCTTGCTTTACTATGGTGGGGTGGATTCTTCGGGTGATATGTGGTTGCGACATCGCAACGGAGAGGAGTGGGCTGGCATGATCGACATTTTATGTGAGGGCGGCACGGTTCTGCAGGGCGTCCGGAGTATGTCATTCCAGACGATGCGGCATCTCCTGGAAGACGGCATTGTCCCGGATGAGGGATTTGTGGAGCTGACGTTTGAGGATGGCAGCCGCGGGCTGATCAAAAGAAAGAGCATTATAGGATTTTATGAAGCAGAAAACACGCAGGTCTGACCTGGGTGTTATTTTTTCGCCTTTTTTGGTATCCCAGGCGGTAAAGAGGGAGACATCACCGGGCACGACCGGGACAACAAGTGAAGATGAAAGGAGCAGCCAAACGTGAAGAAAGAAGAATTGATTGCGAAGGGTCTGACGGAGGATCAGGCAAAGGCGGTTATGGAGATCTACACCGAGGAAATGAAGGGGTACATCCCGAAGAGCCGTTTTGATGAGGTCAATACAGCAAAGGCGGATCTGGAAAAGCAGGTTGCCGACCGGGACAAGCAGCTGAAAACTTTAAAGGATGAGGCGAAGGACAGCGAGGCTCTGCAGAACAAGATCACGGAGCTGGAAGAGACCAACAAGCAGACGAAGAAGGATTATGAGGCAAAGATACGCGACATGAAGCTGACCAGCGCCATCAAGGACCAGCTGACGGACTGCAAGTATCCGGATCTGGTGGCCGATAAATTTGACCGGTCAAAGCTGATCCTGGCAGAGGATGGCAGCGTGTCCGGACTGGCGGAACAGCTGAAAACGGTGAAAGAGACCTACAAGGAACTCTTTACTCCGCCGGTATCCGGAAAGACCCCGCCCAACAACGGCAAGACGCCCCCTCAGGGAGGACCCGGAGGAGACCGGAAAGCGGAGCTGGAAAAGCTGATCAATGACCCAAAGACCCGGCTGGCAGACCGGATCGCAGCAAGAAACGAGTTATTTAGCCTGGAACAGGCAGAAAGTGAGGTATAACCTATGGCAAATGTAAGCGGAACCGGAACCGTGTGGAATCTCCCCAATTACGCGGGAGACCTTTTTACCGCGGATTCCACCAACACCCCTATTTTAAGCGCCATCGGCGGACTGACCGGCGGCGTGCAGACGGAAAACTTTGAATTCCCGACGGATTCTCAGTACAGCCTTCCCGAGGCGGCACAGCCGGCCATTTCGGAAACCGCTTCTCTGACTGCACCGACAGCAGAGGAGATTGTGAGGGGGCAGAACACCAACGTAACTCAGATTTTCCACGAGAAGGTATCCATCTCCTACGTGAAGGAGAGCAACCGCGGCAGGATGAGCGGCCTGAACACTGCCGGGCAGCAGAACAATGTCCAGACCACAGAGAAGGACTGGCAGATCGCCCGGAAGTTGGAGAAGATTGCCCGGGACATCGAGTACACCATCATCAACGGCGTGTATCAGAAAGCGACTGACGCCAGCACGGCCAATAAGACCAGGGGCCTGATCGCTCTGTGCTCTGAGGAGGGCAATACAAAGATTGACGGCAAAAGCGCCGCCCTGACCAAGGCTCTGATGCAGCAGCTGTTCAAGGCGATGTATGACGCCGGCGCCATTTTCTCCAACATGGTGTTGTATGTGGGCAGCACCCAGAAGCAGATCATCACGGACATTTACTCCTACGCTCCCACGGATCGGAATGTAGGCGGTACCAATATCAAGCAGATCGAGACGGACTTCGGCAATATCGGCATTGCCCTGGACCGCTTCATGCCCCAGACGGCGGTTCTGGCGGCGGAGCTGAGCGTCCTGGCTCCTGTATTCCAGCCGGTGCCGGAGAAAGGTAACTTCTTCTATGAGGAGCTGGCAAAGACCGGAGCCTCCGAGGAGGGGCAGATCTTCGGTCAGTTTGGCCTGGATCACGGCCCGGCGTTTATGCACGGTGTGATCACTGATCTGAAAGGTTAAAGTGAGAATATGGCTTATGATTTTGACATGTCCGGAATCCCGCCGAAGGTGCGGGAAATTCTGGAGGATCTGGATGGGCGGATTCCTGCGGAAGGAATCAAGCAGGGAACGGCCGTGGCGGACGCCGCCGGTGCCGCTCCTACTGCTGAGGAATACAATGCGCTGCTGGCAAGCCTGCGGGCCGCCGGCGTGATCGCACCGTCGGAATAGGAGGAAATTTATGACGGCATCGGAAATACTGGAAACGGTGAAGAAAAATCTGAAAATAGAAGATGACAGCCAGGATCTTGTCATTTCCGATGTGATCCTGGCCGTCTGCGATTACTGCAACCTGTCCCAGGAATGTATCCCGGAGATCCTGGAGCCTGTGATCCGCAAAAAGGTGAAGGGCATCCAGGACTATGAGGCGGCCAATGGCACCGGTTATCAGCCGGAGGTGGCCAGCATCAAAGAAGGAGATGGGACCATCACCTGGGCGCAGACGGAGGGAAACACGAAGGCATCGATCTACGGGCTGTCTGACAGCGACAAGGCAGCTCTGCGCAGGCACAGGAGGCTGAGAGGGTATGTTTAATCCGTATGCAGTGATGTATGATGCAAAAATGACGGTGAAACGCTGGCGGGATGTAGAAGTGGACGGCTACACGAAACAGCAGGTGGTGGAAGTGGCCAGGGACCGGCCCTGCCGGTACAGCTCTTCCGGCCAGGTGTCTGTTGGAACGCCCAATCCTTCCATCCAGAACAGCCACAGGCTCTTCTGCGGGCTGGAGGAGGATGTGCGGGAAGGGGATCTGATTGAGATTACCCTGCGGACCGGGAAGCTGGTGGAGGTGACACTGGGAGAGTGCCACCCATACAGCTTCCAGTGGCAGTGCGAAGTGAAGCGGGATGATAACGCATGAGCAGCAGTAATTACCGCCGGAACAAGGCGGCCGTGGATCAGTTCCGGAAGGAGCTTGCGGCTATGGTGGAGGACATCGGAGAAATTGACATCCGGGTGCTGAATCAGGCAGTCAGTGAAGGAGCGAGGTATGCCAAAAACAACTCGCCCGTTGATACTGGGTTTTTCCAAGATCATTGGCTCTCTGCCCCTGCGGTGAAAAGTAAAGCAGGAAGGGCAACGAAAGTCCTGGTGAATAGTGCGGATTATGCGTCCTATGTCAATTACGGTCACCGCACGGTTGATCGGGATGGAAACACAACCGGATATGTAAAGAGCCCTCTGGGAGATCATCTGCTGGAGCGGACGGTCAACCACATCGACAAGCGGATGATAGACATTTTTAAGCAAGAAGTGGAGGCGGTGCAGAAACGGCATGATCAATGAGTTGTATCAGGGCGTTAATGCCGGCCTAAAACTGGTAAAGGATTGTACCGTCTACCGGGAAGAGGTGCCGCAGAATTTTAAAAAGCCCAGCTTCCTGGTCACGATCTATGAACAGAATCCTTCCCGGGGCATCAACGGCCGGCTGAAAAATGAAGTGAATATGGATATCCTGTATTTTCCGGAAAACAGGGGAAAGGCGGAGCTGCAGGAGGAATGCTGGAGTGTAGGCCAGGTGCTGTCAAGGGAGTTTGCGGTGCCTGGCTTTAAGATTAGAAACAGAAATTTAAAGATTGAGGATTACGTGCTGCATTTTATGTTTGATGTGAACTACCGGGAGTACAAGGATATTCCTGGCGTCAAGATGCGCACACAGACCCTCGATGTGCAGGTAAAGGAGGAATAGCAGATGGCTGGGACATGGGAATCTCAGAACAAAGAATTGGCCGGCGTTTATCTGAATATCAAGACAAACGAGCCGCTTTCCATCACGCCGGGAGACCGGGGAACGGTTGCGATCCTGCAGGAGTTAAGCGTGGGGACGGATAAAACCGTGTACACGATTACCGCGACGGATGCGGCTTATCCGGAAAATGCCACGACGGAGGATAAGCGCCTGGCGACTGAGGCATTAAAGGGAGCTAAGACAGTGCTGCTCTATAAACTTCCGGAGGGCCATGATTCCGATGACGTCCAGGAGGCGCTGGGCGTACTGGAGACGATGGATGTCAACACGATCTCATACCCGTATGACGGAACCAATGAAACGGATGAGGGCAACTACGAGACCGCCAAAACAGTGATCATGAACTGGATCCAGGCGATGTACGACGATGAGGGTGTCCCCATGCAGGCAGTGATGGCCAATGTGGATGCGGACAGTGACCGCATCATCAACATTACACAGGGAGTGGTGTTGTCGGATGGCACTACCCTGACAGCCGCACAGACGACGGCGTGGGTGGCCGGCGTCACCGCGGGAGCGAGTATGACGACGTCGAATACCATCAAAAAATATGTCGGTGCCGTCGATGTGGTGCCGAGAATGAAGACAACGGCAATGGAAGCTGCATCGAAGGCGGGCACGCTTGTGCTCAAGGTGGATAAATCCCAGAATGTGACCATTGCGTATGATGTGAATTCCCTGACGACCTACACGGACGGAAAAAGCAAGGAATTCCGGAAAAACCGTGTGGTCCGGACGATTGACAACATTAAAAGCGATCTGGGAATTATTTATGAATCGAGCTACGTCAACAAATATGATAATGAGCCAGACGGTCAGCTTCTGCTGAAGGGCGTATACTGCGAATACTTTAAAGAGTTAAACCGGAAGCACGCCATTAAGAATTTTGTGACCGATGATGTGACCGTAACAGACGGAACAGAGGTGGATGCGGTGTACGTGGCGGTAGATGTCCAGCCTGTGGACAGCATCGAGAAGATTTATGTGGATGTAAATCTTGTGTAAAGCAGGGAGGTGAGGAGAATGGCAGAACAGAATTACACAAAGATTTCTGATCTGGTAACTGGAACGGAAGGCAGCGCCTACATCACGGTAGATGGAGAAAACCGGTATTTTTTCGAGTTGTCGAAAATTGATGCGAACATTGAGTTTACGGTAGTGTCCAAGAGACTTTTGGGGCACCGGATGAAACAGCACAAGGTTACGGCAGCAGAAGGGAAAGGGACGCTGACACTCTACAATGTCAGCCCCGCCGCATCGGCGATCTATCAGGAATACATTAAGAACGGGGTGACCCCTACGATCAGCATTCAGACCACCAATGAGGACGCGAGCTCCACCATTGGAAGGCGTACCGTGGTCATGCGCAACTGTATCCTGGCAAAAGTGCCGGTGGCGTATCTGGATGACTCCAGTGAGGAGCTGAATACCACAGATACCGATTTTACTTTTGACGACCTGGACGATCTGGAAAGCTATACACTTCCGGAGAATATGAGATAGGAGGAATTTGGCTATGGCATCATTAAGCGCATTTTTACACCCGGAAAAGACCGGGAACAAAGAGGTCATTGTATCGGACCGTTTTAAGGAGAACGGGAAGGTGGTTCCCTTCGTGATCCGTCCGCTGACTCAGGAGGAAAACGCTGCACTGTTAAAACAGTACCGGAAGGTGGATAAAAACAGCGGCACCGAGATTTTCAACCGGATCGGCTACAATCAGGCGATGGTGGCCGCTGCTGTGGTGGAGCCGGACCTGAACAGCGCGGAGCTGCAGAAGGCCTGGGGCGTCCTGGGGCCGGAGCGGGTACTGACCACCATGTTGTATGTGGGAGAGTATTCAAAGCTGATGGAGGAGGTTCAGAAGCTCTCCGGGCTGGATACGGACATTAACGATGAAATCGAAGAAGCAAAAAACTGATCAAGCAGGGCGACCCGGAGATGAATTACGCTCATTTCGCCCTGCAGAGACTGCATATACGCCCTTCTGAGCTGGACACGATGTCCCGACGGGAGAGGGCGTTAGTTTATGCCAGCATTGATCTGCGGGTAGCGGAAGAAAAGCAGGCAGCTGCAAAGATGAAGTAAGGAGGTGGTCAGATGCCGACATTGCGGGCGACATTTCAGCTTTTGGACGGTTTCAGCTCTAAGGTGGATAAGATGACGAAGGCTGCGGATAAGGCGATGACCGCCCTTCTGGGAGCGTCCAAAGGCGCGGACAAAGTCAACGATTCCACGAAAAAAGCCGGCGCTGGCGCCGAGGGAGCTGCCAAAAAGCAGAAAAAGTACAACGATACGCTGGGAGACACTGCGGTAAAGGCCAATAAGGCCAACAGCATGTTGAAGATGCTGATCGGCACTATGGCCAGTCTGGCGGCGGTCAAGACCGGTATGGATGCCACCGACACGTACACCAACACCAAAGCCCGTCTGGGGATGATTACGGATACACCGGAAGAACAGAATGCACTGCAGCAGGATGTTTTTGCTGCGGCGAACCGCGCCAGGGGCAGCTATACCGACATGGCCAACGCCACAGCGAAAATGGTAATGCTGGCCGGTGATACCTTCTCCGGGGAAACAGGAAACCAGGAGGCGCTGGCCTTTACGGAGCTGCTTCAGAAATCTCTGAAGGTATCCGGGGCCAGCCAGGGGGAGCAGGATTCTGCGTTCCTCCAGCTGACACAGGCAATGGCGTCCGGCAAGCTGCAGGGGGACGAATTCCGATCTGTCATGGAGAATGCGCCTATGGTGGCCAACGCCATTGCGGAATACATGGGAAAGAGCAAAGGTGAGCTGAAGGAACTGTCTTCCGATGGAGCGATCACGGCGGACATTATCAAAAATGCCATGTTTATGGCCGCGGACGACATCAACAAAAAGTTCGAGAGTATGCCCATGACGTTCGCAGACGTCTGGACACGGATCAAGAATTCCGGGATCCAGGCATTCAGCGGTGTGTTTGAGCGGGTCAATGGCCTGCTGAATTCCGATATGGGACAGGCGGTGATCAACAACCTGACCGGAGCGATTTATCTGGCTGCCGGCGCGGCCAATCTGCTTCTGGATGGCCTGGAACTGATCGGAGACAATATGGGGATCATCGGTCCGATTGCCTGGGGCCTGGTGGCGGCTTTCACTGCCTATAACGCGGTACTTGGCGTCACTAAAGGTCTGGAGATGGCATCGGCTGCGGCGAAGGGAGTCCATACTCTTGCAACGAGCGCTCAGGCAGCGGCGACAGCCATGCAGACCGGGGCAACATTTTCGGCAACGGCCGCCCAGTACGGCTTCAATGCGGCGCTTCTGGCTTGTCCGCTGACGTGGATCATCGGGCTGATTATTTTACTGGTGGCGGCGTTCTACGCAGGCGTGGGAGCGGTCAATGAATTTACAGGAGCCAATATCAGCGCGACGGGGTTGATCGCAGGTGCTTTTATGACGATGGTCGCCGGTGTGTATAATCTTGGCATTTATCCGCTTCTGTATGGTCTGGCATCTCTTGCCAATTTTATCGGAAATGTATTTAATAATCCGATTGCGGCGGTTCAGGTGTTGTTTCTTGACATGGCGTCTTACTGCGTGGGCCAGGTTTTGAACATGGCGAAGGCAATCGAGAATATCATCAACCGGATCCCCGGGGTGACGGTAGATATTACCTCCGGATTGGAGGGGCAGTTGAATGGTATTAAGTCCCGTGCAGCGGAAATCAAGGACGAGGCTGGATGGCAGGAATTTGTGGCTATGCCGAAAATGATGGATTATACTGCTGCGGCGACAACGGGATACAGCGCTGGCGCAGGGCTGGCAGATAAAGCTTCCAATCTTTTTGCAAACTTCACCCCAGATCTGGGAGACGGATCCGGATTTGATATGTCCCAGTTTGCTACAGCCGGAAATCCCGCCACGGTGAAAGGCACCGGGCAGGGAGGCGCGGTCAAGGTGGAGGATGAAGAGGACATCGAGTGGATGCGCCGCATGGCGGAGCGTGATTATGTGGCCAGGATTGCCCAGAACACTCTGGCGCCGCAGATCTACGTGGATTTCTCCGGCCCGATCACGAAGGAAGCAGATACGGATGATGTGATGGGCCATGTTGTTGAAAAACTGAAGGATGCGATCGCAACCATGCCAGAGGGGGTGCCGGGATAATGGCGTATTCTATTTATTTCCGTATGGACGGAAAAAAGTATAAGCTGCCGGTAATGCCGGAAGAGCTCAAGCGGACCAGAGCCTTGAATGTGGAGACCTATCAGGTGTTAAGCACCGGGCAGGTCTCCATTCCGTCTTATTGCGGGCTGGAAGAGTACAGCTTTGAGGCGGAATTCCCCAGTAAGCGGTATCACTATGTCGCTTCAGGTGCGGAAGCGGATGCCGGATATTACGATAAGATGTTTCGCAAAGCGCAGAAGAATATGACCCCGATCTGGTTCACCGTGTCTAATGAGATCACTGATGACATCAGCGTGCGGGTGCTAGTAAAGAATGTGGAGCTGACCGAAAAAGCAGGGGAAGAAGGGGATTATTACCTGTCACTGACCCTGATGGAATACAAGGCTCCGGGAAAACGGTACGTGGCCGTACAGACCGCGGAGGCGACGGTAAAACAGGAGGAGACGACTGCGGAGGAGACAAATCCGGCGGTCACGGAGAATAAGACCTATACGGTGCAGTCCGGAGATACGCTCTGGGGAATCGCGAAGCAGTTTTATGGGAATGGAAGCCAGTATCCGAAAATTGTGTCAGCCAATTCTGCAATCACCAATCCAAACCTGATTTACCCCGGCCAGGTTCTGAACATCCCGGCGTAGGAGGTGAGGCTGTGGAGCTTTTGGTAGAGAGCCAGGGATATATCTATGACATTACGGAGATGTGTACGGAGTTGTCCTGGACAGACAGCCTGAACGAAGGGGCCAGCACCCTGGAGGTATCTTACATCAAGAATGGACTGACCCTGCAGAATGGTGATGTGGTCCGGCTGACGGATAATGACCAGGCTGACGGAATTTTCTTCGGCAGTTCCTTCAAAGTATCTGGAGACGAAAGCGGGATCATCAAGGTGAAAGCATACGATCAGCTGCGTCGGGCAAAGCACAAAGACATCGTGGTGCTGGAGGGTGGAACCTTAAAGACCCTGGTCCAGAACATGGGAAATTACCTGTCCCTGACTATGGGGACACTGGAAGACCCAGGATATGTGATCCCGACGATTGCTGACGACAGCAAAACCTGGCTGGATCATGTGACGCAGGCGATTTCCGACACGCTGATCGGCACTCAGGAGATGTACTGCGTGCGGGATGAATATGGGGCGGTCTGCCTCTGGAATATGCGCAATCTGCAGCTGCCTTTGGTTTTGGGCGATGACAGCCTGGTCACCGGATACAGCTGGGAAAAGTCCATTGATGAGGAATACTACAATCACATAAAAGTTGTCTGGAAAGAGGAGTCAAGCGGAACGATGAACCTTGCGGTGGCTACGGATCAAGACGCGGTAAATCGATATAGTTTGCTGCAGTACCTGGAGAAAAATCCCTCCGGGGTGGATAATGCAGCCAAAGCGCAGGAGAGAGCCAACAATTTGCTGAAGCTGTACAACCACGAAAAGGAGACTTTGAAACTGGAATGTATCGGTGATCTTCGGGTTCGTGCCGGAAACAGTTTTTATGGCAGTATTGCCGACATTGCCTTGGACCGGCGCCTGATTGTGAAAAAGGTCACTCATACATTTCTGCCCGTACATACCATGACGGTGGAGGTGATGACCGGTGACGAATAAAGGGAGCGTGCAGGATTTTTACAACCTGATCAAAACCATTGTAGATAATTACATGAATAGCCGGAAGACTGCGGATATTGTGCTGGGGAGTTATGACGGCCAGAGAATTCTGGTGGGAGAGCTGCCTGTTCCAATGAGTATGGTGACCGGAAACATGAAAAGCCGATTGCTTCCGGGAAATCAGGTGCGTCTTATGCGGGGAGACCGCGGCCGGGAGTATTTTATCCTGGAAATCATCGGACGGCCGTATGAGCTGGAGGTGAGGTAGCATGGAACTGACAACTGATCTGGTGATCCAGGACCAGACCTACCAGAACAAGACGTATCAGCTCTCAGAGACGAAAATTGAGGGGTTTGTAGATGAGCTGGCAGCCTTAAAACAGGCCATTTATAAGGCGCTGTCTACAGAGCGCTATGAATACCCGATTTACAGTTTCAGCTATGGAGTTGCCTGGAAGCAGCTGATTGGCGAAGATCCGCCCTATGTCCGTGCAGAGATGAAGCGGATGATCCAGGAAACACTGCTTCGTGACAGCCGGATTCTGGATGTGGATGGTTTTGAGTTTGAATTTTCCGGAGACGCCTGTCACTGTACATTTCAGGTGCAGAGCATCTACGGAGAAGTGGAAATAGAAAAGGAGGCGGAGATTTGAGCGCCTATGGAAGTATGACCTATGAGGAGCTGGTCCAGGCAATTTTGGATCGGGTTCCCAGCGACGCGGACAAACGGGAAGGCAGCATTATCTATGACGCCGTGGCTCCCTGCGCATATTTTTTAGTTCAGCAGAATTTTCAGCTGGATAATTTTGTGGACCTTGTCCTGCCAGATAAAGCGGAGGGCGAATATCTGGACCGGGCAGTGGCCGCCTATGGGATCACCAGAAAGGAGGCCACCCCTGCGGTAAGAAAAATGGTGACGTCCGGAGAAACGTCACTGGGAACCCGCTGGGGGATCAGCGATCTAGTTTACCAGGTGACGGATCAGCTGGACACGAACCAGTACGAGGTGACCTGCGAAACGGCAGGAGAAATCGGCAATCAGTACAGCGGAGCGATGCAGCCGATTTCCAACGAGGTTACGGGCATCACGGCGGAGCTGACGGACATTATCACGGCGGGCACGGACCGGGAGACAGATGACGCTCTGCGCAGCCGGTTTTTCGTGAAGGTTCAGATCCCCGCCACCTCCGGAAATGCTTACCACTATCAGCAGTGGGCCCTGGAGGTTCCGGGCACCGGCGCGGCAAAGGTGTTTCCGTTGGATGATGGCCCCGGAACAGTGACAGTCCTTGTGGTGGATGACGATATGGAGATTTCGTCCTCTCTTCCGGCCACAGTCGCGGAATATATTGAGACAGTGCGCCCGATCGGCGCCACCGTGACGGTAGAGAGCCCGGAAGCTCTGACAATCACCATAAGTGCCAACGTGCTTCTGGACGGCAGCAGGGAGATCGCAGACGTGAAAACAGATTTTGAAGCAGCGGCGGAATCTTTCCTGAAGGCATCCATTTTCACAAATTACCGGATCAGCTATGCCAGGCTGAGCGCATTGCTGCTGGATGTGGCCGGGGTGGAGGATTTTGACGGGTTTACCCTTAATTCTGGAACAGGAAATGTGATGATCGGAGACAAGCAGATCCCGGTTCTGGGAACGGTATCTTTGACGGAGGTGGATGCTCTTGGAATTGATTGATCTTCTGCCAGATTATTATGAGCAGAATGTAACCATGCAGACGCTGCAGAGCGCGTTATCCTGGGCGGTTGGGCAGCTGGAGAGCGGTCTTACGGATACGATCAATCAGTGCTTTGCGGTTACCGCGGAATCCTTGTTGTCCCGCTGGGAGACATTTCTGGGGCTGGAGGTAGACATATCAAAATCTCCGGAGTATCGTCGGGAGCGGATCATGGCGAAGTTATCTGGGACGGGAACAACCACCAAAGCGATGATCATGGATACGGCAAGCAGGTATTCCAACGGTGAGGTGGAAGTGATCGAGGATAACGCGCGCAGCAAATTCAAAATTCGGTTTGTTGGTACCATTGGAATCCCCGGGAATCTGAAGGATCTGAAAAAGACCATAGAGGAAATCAAACCCGCTCATCTGGCGGTGGAATATGAGTACATCTACAATACGCACGAGAGCCTGATGCCATTCACCCACGCAGAACTCGCAGCGTATACACATTATCAGTTAAGAAATGAGGTGCTTACAGGTGGCAACTGAAACAACGAACTATCATTTTTCAAAGCCGGCCGAAACAGACTATTATGACGTAAACGTACAGAATAATAACTGGGATGTAGCTGATCAGGCCCTGAAAGGGTTGGGTGATGAAAAAGTTGATAAAAATGGCGGGGACATTGCAAACACGGAAGTATCGGAGTTCGCAGCCAGTTCCACAGAATGGCCGGTCCCTGCGGCTGGAGAGGCGCCCAAAACCTTGTGGGGAAAGACAAAGAAGTTCTTCGAGGATTTCAAGAACTGGATGACCGGGGTATGCCTTTTAGGCCAGCTGGTGAGCAATAACACCACCAACAACGCTAACCTGCCGGCCAGCGCGGCGGCGGTGTACCAGGAGGCGCAGCTGCGGGCGCAGCAGTTTGCTCAGTTAAATAGCGAAATTCTGGATATTTTTGTGATACCAGAGACTGTAAAGGCGGATGCCTTATACAACGGTTCTGCCGCTGGTATTTACAAGGTTAATTCAGACACACTAAATAATCCATCTGGTACTTATGGAGTTGAAATATTTCTTAAAGATTCTAGCGGCGGTTGGGTTTTTGCTATCATCATTCCTACTAGTTTGGCGGCAGTGTACTTAGATTTTTACAACGGCTATGGCAATAATGGATGAATCGGATGGCGGAAAATCGATCTTGTAAGGGTTTCATGAAATAGCGAGTTAGCAATCTACGAGATCCAGGTCACGAATAACAACTATGGTTATGGGTATATCGATGACGATACGATCATATCGAAGGGACTGCTGGTAGCATCATGTTTACATGCTGGTGTATACATCACCGGATGTACTGTAAATTCAGAAGGTCGCGGAACCGTATGGTTTAGTGTTAATGACACCAATACCTATACCGTCCGATATGTCTGCATTCCGCCATCTTAAATGACAATTTCATTGAGCTTTCCGGTCCAATCTTGTACCCTAAAACGGTACAAGAAAGGAGGGAAACACGTTGGTTGAGAAAATTATACAGTCTATTAAGCAGGCTATGATGCCGGATCTGACGGATGCGCAGCTTGAAAAGCTGGAGAATGTGCTGTATATCCAGTTTCATGGCAAGAAAATCACTGAAGAGTGCAGTGAACTGGCGCCGACCGGGGAGGACGGGGATGTGGCCAAAATCAATATGTTTTTGGGCAGCAAAAAGACAACCGGTCGGGCAGATGGCACGCTGCAGCAGTACAGCCGGGAGATCTATACCATGTTGGACTTTTTGGGTAAACGCCTGGAAGACATCACGGCGATGGATCTGAGATATTACTATGCCGTAATGCGGGAGCGTCGCGGGATCCAGATGTCCACGATGCAGACGAGGATACATTATCTGTCCAGCTTCTGGGATTTCCTGACATTGGAAAAGCTAGTGCCGGACAATCCAGTGCGCCGGATCGGGGGCTTAAAGGTGGAGAGCGTGGTTAAAAAGCCATTTGCCCAGGAGGAACTGGAGGCACTGAGACTGCATTGTGATCGGTCCAGGGACCGGGCACTGGTAGAGTTTTTGTTGGCCACCGGTTTGAGAGTGTCAGAGGTGTGCAAGCTGGATGTTGGAGACATTGATTTTTATCGGATGGAGTTTTACATCAAGGGCAAAGGAGGCAAGGAGAGACTATGTTTATTGGATGATGTGATAAAATTTCATCTCAAGCGTTATCTGCGCGATCGGGTGCGGCGGGAACGGATAGGAGAGGATGATCTTCGCCGGCGGCCTCTGTTTGTGGCAGCCAAAGCACCGTTTAAGCGTATGACCATCGCGGGAGTGCAATACCTGTTAAAAGAGCTAGGGCGAAAGGCTGCGGTAGCAAATGTGCATCCACATCGATTTCGCCGGACATTTGCCTGTGACATGATCGGCCGCGGGATGCCGGTGGAGCAGCTGATGGTCCTCATGGGTCACTCAAAGATCGAGACCACGATGATTTACGTCACGGTCAAGACCAGCAGCGTCAGAGAGGCCTACAGGCGGTTGCGGGCTGGATAAAATATAGGTAATCCATATGATTTTTTTGGCCGGCCGGCAGGGCGGTCTTTTTTGCGTGGCTGATATGCGCGGAGTGAGGGAACGGAGGGAAAAAAGGCAGAAAAGCAGGGCAAAATCGTAAGATTTTCATGGTTATATTGTCATTTGTCGTAAAAGTTAGATTAATTCTTTTTATACAGGATTGTCACATCAAAATATACCTGCCCTGAAAATGGTGTGTTAGATGTTGTTCTTAAATTATAATTCAGGATTTGATTATTGATTTCGCATCGTTGAACGAATACCGCAGTATTTGCTCTTATTTCCCAACCAGTGATTGCTATGGGGGTATATCCGTTTTTTGCCAGACTATAAGTACCCCCACAAGTAACACTTGACATAGTAGGGCTGATTACAATAGTTTCGGTGAGTAGCAAGCCTGACAATTTACTATTAATTTCACTTTCTGTGTAATATCGATCATCATGGATATGACTTATCGGGGCCTTATCGCTATTTAAGAGTCAAACGTGGCTAATACAGTAATTTGCGCTTCGCCATTTACGACTTTGTTGGCACTGGCTCTGTCTGAACTAATCTGAAATTCCAGGTATGTGTTTTGCCCTGTACTCAATCGAGTATACAGAGATCCAGAGTTTTCAAACACAGATACTCTCGGGTATATACCCACAGGTGCAGATTGAATCTGCGTATACCCAGGTGGAAAATGAGTATTCAAATCGCTATATCAGAAAGGAAAAGAGGTAAAAAATGAGCAAAGAAAAAATTAAGATCAATGATCAGCTGTATGAGATAGACAGCATCGCGCAGATCCAGCCTCATGTGCTTCAGATCTGCTTTTCTATTTCTGGAGGCGTCCCCGCTGCATGGGGCGACATTACCATTTACACTGCCGGCGGGGTAGAGGCCGGTCAAATCACGGGATATAGCACGGTCTATCGCGATGATGGACAGACCGTTTATTTGTCGGATGATGGCAGTGTCTACGCGCCTCCGGAAGATCCGGGAGAACTTCCTGCGGAGCCGTATGAACCGACGCTGGAGGAATTACAGGCAGCTAAGCGTCAGGAAATATCTGCTGCCTGCGAGGCAATCATTTACAATGGTGTGTCGGTCACACTGACGGACGGCACTACAGAGCATTTTGCCTTAACGGAACATGACCAACTCAATCTTTTCGGAAAGCAGGTGCAGCTTGCGGGGGGCGTGGAGCAGTTGGAATATCATGCGGACGGCCAGCCCTGCCGATACTACAGCTCTGCAGATATGTGGGCCATCATCGCGGCAGCGTTGTGGCACGTGAGCTATCATACTACCTACTGCAATGCCATTAACATGTGGATCGCGGCCTGTGAGACGGCTGAGGACGTGCAGGCGATTTATTACGGCGCGGATGTGCCAGAGGAGTACCAGAGTGAAGTCCTGAAAGCATATCTTAAAGAGATAGCAGATATGGCCGCCACAGAGGCGGGAGAGGAGAGCACGGATGCAGAGACGACTGAGACGTAAGTACATAGCTCTGGGGATCACCGGGGGCCTGCTGTATGTTCTGATCGAGACGGCATGGCGGGGGTACAGTCACTGGACTATGTTTGTGTTGGGAGGGCTGTGCTTTCTGGCGCTGGGGCTCATCAATGAAGTACTGTCCTGGGATACGCCTCTCTGGCAGCAGGTTCTGATCGGCGCCTGCATTGTTACGGTCCTGGAGTTCCTGACCGGCTGCATTGTCAACCTGTGGCTGGGGTGGGATGTCTGGGACTACAGCGCTATGCCGGGCAACATCATGGGGCAGATCTGCCCGCAGTATTTTATCCTTTGGCTGCCGATAAGCCTGGCTGGGATCATACTGGATGATTGGCTCCGATACTGGTGGTGGGGCGAGGAGCGGCCGCACTATAAATTATTTTAGGAGGTGATGTCCAGTGGATACCCCAATTTCGAGGGCGGAGCATGAAGAATTTCGGAAACGGATCGAAGAATGGGAGCACCGGCAGGATAGGCGAATTGAATTACTGGAGGAAAGTGTAAAGGCAATCCAGGATTTAACGATTTCCGTTCATACGTTGGCCCATGACATGAAACAGATGTTGGAAGAACAGAAAAACCAGGGGAAACGCCTGGATAAGCTGGAGCAGGAACCAGCACAATCCTGGAAACAGGCAAAAACAACGATTATTACAGCGGTACTGAGCACGATTGCCGGCAGTTTGGCAACCGGGCTCATTTTTATATTATCGCAATCGATCCATTGAGGAGGTGAGAAAATGTTTAAGAACTGCGTGTTTAAGGTTGATGTAGATACCCAGCAGTGGATTAAGGCAGCAGCTGTCAGAGCCGTCAAGACGATGGCCCAGACGTTTGTGGCAACAATCGGCACAGCGGCCGTTATGGGAGACGTCAACTGGCAGATGGTAGCATCTGCATCGGTGCTGTCGGGGATCCTGTCGGTGGCTACGTCCATTGCCGGCATCCCGGAGGTGTCAGCCAAATAAGGAGGTGATCCACCCATCTCCGGGCCGGGACGGTATCCCGGCGGCCAGAAGGTCAACAGGAAGAGAATTGAGAAAGGAGCAGAACTTATGAAGAATTTTATCTCTCAGGGGCCGTGGGCCCCGGTGAATATCAAGGATTTTGAGAAAATGGAGGCAGAGTTTCAGCGTCTGAAGGGCACGCCGGACTATCAGGCAGCGCTGGATCAGTTTGAAGGACCGGCGCACGGCGTGGACTATGATGAGAAAACAGGGAAGCTGCGGATCGTCAATGGATGGCACGCAGACGAGAATGGTGATGTGGTAAAGGACTGAGAACAGAGGCCCCGGGAGAGATCCTGGGGCCGTTTCTGATTGCATGATAACCGCAGCCATGCTATAATGCCAATGTTACCGCCCCTATACTGGCAACAGGAAGGGGGTGTATCGCTTTGGAGTTTCTGTTATCCTTTATTGTCGCCGTCGCGGCTGGTGTAGCTTGCCACTATATCATCAAATGGTTGGATGGCGATAAGTAACCGGTAACCAGCCTGTAGATGCCTGACTACCAAAAACAGGAAGAAAGCCCAGGAGTTGACGCCTCCTGGGCTTTCGTTTTGTATCGCTTGGATACTGTTATCCTTTTGCCTACTGGCATTATAGCATATGCAGAATTTCTTTTCAAGATACCATACATTATTTATTCCATAATTTGGAGGTGACGTCATGAATATTGACAAGCAGTATTTGACAATCAGTAATTACAATCGCCCTGGGACCCGACGGGACCGTACCACCGCGGTGGCGTGCCATTACATTGGTAACCCGGGAACATCAGCTCAGGCGAATCGGAACTACTTTGAAAATTTGCGTACCACCCACACCACAAAGGCCAGTTGCCATTACATCATCGGCCTGAATGGTGAGATCATCCAGCTCATCCCAGAGGAGGAGATCTCTTGGTGTACCAACCAGGCCAACAGCTATACCATCTCTATCGAGGCTTGCCACCCAGACGCCACGGGGGAATTTACGGACGCAACCTACCAGTCCTATGTGGCACTGGCCGCCGATATTTGTAAACGCTGGGGACTGGATCCGCAGGCCGGTGGCCTGATCCGGCACTATGACGTGACCGGCAAGGTCTGTCCGAAATGGTGGGTGGACCATCCGGAGGCCTGGGAGCAGTTTAAGGCAGACGTAGCCGCGGCAATGGCGCCGATTAAATCCGGCTGGTACCAGGAGGACGGAGGCTGGAGATTTTACCTGGGAGATACCGGCCAGTGCGTTCGAAATGCCTGGTATCAGGACGCCGATAAGTGGTACTGGTTCCGCGGCGACGGCTTGATGGTGCATGACGTCTGGTATAGCTACCAGGGATCCTGGTACTATCTGGGATCTGATGGCGCAATGTGTACCGGCCTCCAAGACGTAGATGGCAAATGGTACTATCTGGACCAGGAGGGGCGCATGGCTACCGATCCGGTGACCCTTACGCCGGATCAGGATGGGGCACTCCAGTATCCGGGATTGGCGGCATAAAGAGGCGATTCTGCTCCGAGATTAAATCCCGGCGGCCATAGGGCCAGCGGAAGAAGGCCGGGCAGGCGGAGAGGTATGAGAGGCTGACAAAAAGGAATAAAAATGCTATAATGATAATACCATAAGGGAGAAGCTATCTGAGGTGGAAAATTTCGTACCCGTCCACACGCCGATGGCTTGACAGGGGAAACCCGAGAGATGCAGGAGAATGGTACGCCTGCCAGATAGCTTCTTACCTGTGTGTAGAAAATTAGCATTGATACCACTAGTCAGAAATGGCTGGTGGTATTTTTATCCCCATTTACAAGCATTCAGGCTGCTCCAGGGTGCCTTTTTTCTGCCCGAAGGCATAAAACTGCGGTGAGGCACCCCGAAAACTGAAAGGAGCATGAGAACTATGAAAATCACCGGTATTCTAGGTGATTTTGACATTCATACGTTTTTGCGACCTGGTCATCCACCCCGGACACTGCACCCGCTTTCCGTCGCAGTACTGAGTCAGAATGGGTTGCTTGACATTGGGGCGGGAGAGGTAGTTGTCGAAAATTTCATCCACCACCACGGAGATGGACTCGTAGAAATTGCGGCCGTAAATCCATTTGTGGTCGAAGGCGGTGGAGGAGGTGATGGTAAAATCATAGCCCTGTCCCCGATACCATTCTGTGTAGACCCGGTTCAGGGTAAAGGACATAATGGCCAGCACGTTTGCCACAATGGACGCCTGGGGCCAGGTGGCGTAGATTTCGCTGGACGCCACATTTTTGATGTAATCCCGGTAAGGTACATAATAATTGGGGGCGGAGGCGTTGCTGGGAACGCCGTCGTGCACGATTACGATTTCCGGAACCACTACCCGGGACAGGACGATTTCTCCGGTGTCCGTCACCGGCTTCACCTCGTTTTCCGCGATCTTCGGCGGATATTCCCCGTAAAGGGTGTGGTCAGGAATGACGATGTTGTTGTCAATGGGGGTGTCGTCGTCCACCGGCTCCATGCGCACATTCTGAATGGAGGTGGAATCCGGCAGAATTTCTGTGCCGGAGATATCCACCGGTTTAAATCCGGGAGCCTCAATGTGGAGGTGATATTCGGAATAAGGTCTGGTGCTGCCGGGAGTCAGACTGTATTCCAGGGGAGGGGCCGCCAGAGGGAGGTTTTCCGTCTGCCCCGATGAGTTGGTGGTGAGCTGTTCGATGGGAATATCCGGCTCTGATTCGGTGGAGACAGTGACAGAAGCGTCCTCAATGGGGAAGTTATTCTGAGAGGAGACCACATCCACCTGAAGGTAGCCGGTGGGATCTCCTGCGGCTGCTGCGCATAGCTGAAACTGCATGATTTGCCCTCTTTGCCTTTGATTACTATTAGTATAGAAAGAAAAAGGGAAAAGGTGAGTGGGGGCTGGGAATTTTGTCACTATTTTTTTTCAGATTCTCTCCTCAACTACTTGAAATATATTGGATTATCATGTATAATCTTTACAATTTGGGCTTTTGTCAGGGAGACGGCGCAGCGCCGTTTCCCAGGCCCGGAATTATACAATAAAAGAGAAAGGAAGTACCCCCACATGAAAGCATTTTTGATACTGGAAGACGGAACTGTGTTTCAGGGAACCAGCATCGGGTCAACCCGGGAAGTCATCAGTGAGATCGTATTTAATACTTCCATGACCGGTTATCTGGAGGTTTTGACGGATCCGTCCTATGCCGGGCAGGCAGTGGTCATGACGTATCCCCTCATTGGTAATTATGGTATCTGCCACGAGGACATGGAGTCTTCAAAGCCATGGCCTGACGCTTATATTGTCAGAGAATTATCCCGTATCCCCAGTAATTTCAGAAGTGAGGATACGATTCAGCATTTCTTAGAGTCTAATGATATCCCCGGAATCAGCGGCATTGATACGAGAGCCCTCACAAAGATCCTGAGAGAAAAGGGCACCATGAACGGCATGATCACCACCAACGAAAATTATGATCTGGCGGAGGCAGTGGAGAGGATGAAGGCCTACACCGTTCAGGGGGTGGTAATGGCCACCACCACAAAAGAAAAGTATGTTCTTCCGGGAGAAGGAAAGAAAGTGGCTCTTCTGGACCTGGGAGCGAAGAGAAATATTGCCCGCTCCTTAAATAAGAGAGGCTGCGAGGTGACCGTTTATCCGGCGGACACTTCTGCGGAGGAGATTCTGGCGGCTCATCCAGACGGAATCATGCTGAGCAACGGCCCGGGAGATCCGAAAGAGAATGTGGAGATTATCCGGGAGATCCGGAAGCTCTACGAGTCCGATGTGCCGATCTTTGCCATCTGCCTTGGCCATCAGCTCATGGCCCTGGCCACAGGAGCGGATACCTACAAATTAAAGTACGGACACCGGGGAGGCAATCATCCGGTGAAGGATCTGGAGACGGGAAGAGTTTACATTTCCTCCCAGAACCACGGCTACGCGGTGGATCCGGACAGCCTGGACCCGGCAGTGGCGGTTCCGGCGTTCGTCAATGTGAACGACGGCACCAATGAAGGCTTAAAATATACGGGAAAAAATATTTTTACCGTTCAGTATCATCCGGAGGCCTGTCCAGGTCCTCAGGATTCCAGCTACCTGTTTGACCGTTTTCTGAAAATGATGGAGGGAAATGAATAATGCCAAAGAATCCTGATATTAAAAAAGTACTGGTGATCGGCTCCGGCCCCATTGTGATCGGCCAGGCTGCGGAATTTGATTATGCGGGAACTCAGGCCTGCCGCTCCTTAAAGGAGGAGGGTGTGGAGGTTGTGCTGTTAAACTCTAACCCGGCTACTATTATGACGGACAAGGATATTGCCGATAAGGTGTACATCGAGCCCCTCACGGTGGAAGTGGTGGAACAGCTGATCTTAAAGGAGAAGCCGGACAGCGTGCTGCCCACCCTGGGCGGCCAGGCGGGACTGAATCTGGCCATGGAGCTGGATGAAGCCGGATTTTTAAAGGAACATAATGTCCGTCTCATCGGAACTACTGCCCTCACCATCAAGAAGGCGGAGGACCGGGAGATGTTTAAGGAGACCATGGAAAAGATCGGCGAGCCGGTGGCTCCTTCAGAGATTGTGGAGGACGTGCAGACCGGACTGGAAGTGGCGGAGCGGATCGGTTACCCGGTGGTGCTGCGTCCGGCCTACACTCTGGGCGGTTCCGGCGGCGGTATTGCGGAAAACCGGGAACAGTGCGCGGAGATTCTGGAGAACGGTCTTCGCCTGTCCCGTGTGGGACAGGTGCTGGTGGAGCGGTGCATCGCCGGCTGGAAAGAGATTGAGTATGAAGTGATGCGGGACGGCGCCGGCAATGTGATTACTGTCTGCAACATGGAAAATATCGATCCCGTGGGCGTGCACACGGGAGACAGCATCGTGGTGGCCCCCTCTCAGACTCTGGGAGATAAGGAGTATCAGATGCTTCGTACCTCCGCCCTGAATATTATCACTGAGCTGGGAATCACCGGCGGCTGCAACGTGCAGTACGCTCTTCACCCGGAGAGCTTTGAGTACTGCGTTATCGAGGTAAACCCGAGAGTGAGCCGTTCTTCCGCTCTGGCCTCCAAAGCCACCGGCTATCCCATTGCGAAGGTGGCGGCAAAGATCGCCCTGGGCTATACCCTGGACGAGATTAAAAATGCGGTGACAAAGAAGACTTACGCCAGTTTTGAGCCCATGCTGGATTACTGCGTGGTGAAGATGCCCAGACTGCCTTTTGACAAGTTTATCAGCGCAAAGAGAACCCTGGGAACCCAGATGAAGGCCACCGGCGAGGTGATGAGCATCTGTACCAACTTTGAGGGAGCTCTCATGAAGGCCATCCGGTCTCTGGAGCAGCATGTGGACAGCCTCATGTCCTATGATTTCACCCACCTCACTGATGAAGAGCTGACGGAGATGCTTCACCGGGTGGACGATCGGAGAATCTGGGTGATCGCCGAGGCCCTGAGAAGAGGCGTTTCCTATGAGACTATCCACGACATCACGAAGATTGACGTGTGGTTTATTGACAAGCTGGCCATTCTGGTGGAGATGGAGGCTGCCCTGAAAGCGGCGGGAACCAACCTGGATGCGGAGCTTCTGAAAGAGGCGAAGCGGATCGAGTTCCCGGACAATGTGATTTCCGCGCTCACAGGAATTTCCCAGGATGAGATTAAGAAGATGCGCCATGAAAACGGCATCCGCGCCGCCTACAAGATGGTGGACACCTGCGCGGCGGAGTTTGCGGCGGAAACCCCCTACTACTATTCCTGCTACGGCAGTGAAAACGAGGTGGCCCAGACCAGCGGCAGAAAGAAAGTGCTGGTGCTGGGATCCGGCCCCATCCGCATTGGACAGGGAATCGAGTTTGACTTCTGTTCCGTACACAGCACCTGGGCCTTTGAGAAGGAAGGCTATGAGACCATTATCATCAACAACAACCCGGAGACGGTGAGTACGGACTTTGACATTGCGGACAAACTGTACTTTGAGCCGCTGACTCCTGAGGATGTGGAGAGTATTGTGGACATTGAGAAGCCGGACGGAGCGGTGGTGCAGTTTGGCGGCCAGACGGCCATCAAGCTGACGGAAGCTCTGATGAAGATGGGCGTGCCCATTCTGGGAACGGCGGCTGAAGATGTGGACGCCGCTGAGGACCGGGAGCTGTTCGACAGAATTCTGGAGACCTGCGGCATTCCCAGACCGGCGGGACACACGGTGTTTACCGCGGAGGAGGCAAAAAAAGCGGCCCATGAGCTGGGTTATCCCGTGCTGGTGCGTCCTTCCTACGTGCTGGGCGGCCAGGGCATGCAGATCGCCATCAGCGACCAGGACATCGACGAGTTTATTGGAATTATCAACCAGATTGCCCAGGAACATCCCATTCTGGTGGACAAATACATCATGGGCAAGGAGATCGAGGTGGACGCCATCTGCGATGGCACGGATATCCTGATCCCCGGCATTATGGAACATATTGAGAGAACCGGTATTCATTCGGGAGACAGCATCTCCGTTTATCCGGCGCAGAGCCTGACGGAGAGCAACAAGAAGACCATTGTGGATTACACGGAGAAGCTGGCCAGAGCCCTTCACGTAAAGGGAATGATCAATATCCAGTTTATTGTGGACGGCGAGGATGTGTACATTATCGAGGTCAATCCCCGTTCCTCCCGTACCGTTCCCTACATCAGCAAGGTGACAGGCATCCCCATTGTGCCGCTGGCGACCCAGATCATCTGCGGCCACACCATCCGGGAGCTGGGATACACTCCGGGACTCCAGAAGGAGGCGGATTACATCGCCATCAAGATGCCCGTATTCTCCTTTGAGAAGATCCGGGGCGCCGACGTGAGCCTGGGACCGGAGATGAAGTCCACCGGAGAGTGCCTGGGAATTGCCAAGACCTTCAATGAGGCTCTTTACAAGGCGTTCCAGGGAGCGGGAATCAAGCTGCCGAAATACAAGAACATGATCATCACAGTCCGGGATGAGGACAAAGAAGAGGCTGTGGGCATCGCGAAGCGGTTCCAGGCCCTGGGATACCGGATTTTTGCCACCAGAGGGACGGCCAAATACCTGTACAATCACGGCGTGCGGGTGCTTTCCGTGCCGAAGCTGGAGCAGGAATCCCCCAACATCCTGGATCTGGTGCTGGGCCACGAGATCGATCTGGTGATCGATATTCCGTCTCAGGGAGCGGAGAGAAGCAGGGACGGATTCATCATCCGGAGAAATGCGGTAGAGACCGGCGTGACGGTGATCACCGCTCTGGACACGGCGGCGGCTCTGGCCACCAGTCTGGAGAACCGGGCGAAAGAGCTGACCCTGATCGATATCGCCACGGTGAAAAACGTATAAAAGGGAAAACCATAGAAGAGAGAGGGACCGGCATTGGCCGGAACCGGAAAAGCCCTGGGAACAGTCCCGGGGCTTTTTTCTGTGATGGGGCCGGGAGAAAGCAAAAAGAAAACCGGCAGTTTCTCTGCCGGCTAAAGGGGGATAGTATGAAAAAGAATTTATGTAAAAAGGATCATCTCCTTGTTTGTGATTATAGGATACCGTTTACCTGTGACCAAACTGTGACCATTTTCTGAAAGCTTTGTGAAGGAATCTGGAAAAAAGTATAAAGCGGAACGGTTGAAATGGCGGGAAAAAGCCGGTATAATATCTGGAATACGAGATTGCAAAGAGCTGGCCCGGTCAGCGGAAAGGAAGGAAAATGGAACACGGTGATGTGAGGAAAGTTTTGGATCAGATCAAGGGACAGGAAGTATTTGAGAAGAACATGAAGCGGCCGGACTGTGTGATTCTGGACAGCGAGTACTGCAGCATGGGACGGATGGTTGCCGTGAAGGCCTGCGAGGGAACTGCCTATACCTACTATGACGCCTCCCTTCTTCTGGATCTGCTTCCGGAGGAGAGGGAACAGAAGGAAAAGATTCTGGAATACGACGCGGTTCTGGCCGGCTGGAAGGGGACTGCACAGGAGCTGGCAGAAGATCCGGAGTTTCAGAGAATCTCCGGAATCTACCGGAAAGCGGTGAAGGCGGCGCTGGAAAAGGGCCCCTGTCTGATCCATGAGCGGGGAATCCGGGAAGACGTGGAGGCCATGGGGTACTCCTGCCTCAGCGCCATCACCTACGGTACGGTTCAGGAAAACAAGAGAATCCGTGCCAGGGTAACTCCCGACTACGCTGGTCTGGAGACAGATGGGGAGCTGGACCAGATCATTGCCGCCGAGGACAAAAAGAGACGGCTGTACCATGACGGGCTGAGCCGGAAGCCCTGGGGAGCAAAGGAAACCTATGATCTGTGCGTCAATACGGAGATTCTGGGAAAAGAAACGGGAATCCGGCTGCTCCGCCTCCTGCTGACGGGAGAAAACTGATGATCTGAAATATGAGGATAAGGGAAGAGAGAGTTATGACGAAAGAGGAACTGGCACTGGCGGTGATTGACCGCCTGAAAAAAGAATATCCGAATGCGGGCTGCACCCTGGATTATAATGAGGCATGGAAATTGCTGGTGAGCGTGCGTCTGGCGGCCCAGTGTACGGACGCCAGAGTGAATGTGGTGGTGGAAAAGCTGTATGAAAAATATCCGGACGTCAACGCCCTGGCGGACGCGGATGTGGATGACATTGAGGCGATTGTCAGACCCTGCGGACTGGGCCGCAGCAAGGCCAGGGACATCAGCGCCTGCATGAAGGTTCTGAGGGATGAGTACGGGGGAAAGGTTCCCGACGATTTCAACGCCCTGCTGAAGCTTCCCGGGGTGGGGAGAAAGAGCGCAAACTTGATCATGGGGGATGTATTTGGAAAGCCGGCTATTGTGACGGATACCCACTGCATCCGCCTGGTGAACCGGATCGGCCTGGTGGACGGAATCAAGGAGCCGAAGAAGGTGGAGATGGCTCTCTGGAAACTGATTCCCCCGGAGGAAGGCAGTGATTTCTGCCACCGTCTGGTTTACCACGGACGGGATGTGTGTACGGCCCGGACAAAACCCCACTGTGACTGGTGCTGTCTGCAGGACATCTGCGGCAGAGTGGGAGTGGAGTGATATCTGGAAAAAGAACAGGCGGCAGGAAAATATCCTGCCGCCAAATTGTACCATTTTCGGAGCAAATGTTCGTGTGGTATTTGGGTGTTCACCAGGCGCATAAATGTTGTTTTCCGGTGATATTATTTTGCATTTAACAATCAAAAAACCTCGTATTTATCAGCAATTCCGCTTAAATACGAGGTTTTTTCAGTGGAAGCAATGGGGCTCGAACCCATGACCTCTCGCGTGTGAGGCGAACGCTCATCCCAGCTGAGCTATGCTTCCG
>NBJMR02800__coassemble_1533_pt1 | contig 32060 bp, 29 predicted proteins | sample NBJMR02800__metabat2_low_PE_040 | metagenome-assembled genome bin NBJMR02800 | reverse complement strand
CGAGTAGCCTCCGTACTGTTTCAAGATCTCCTCCGTATGATTTTTGGACAGGCGGACGGACGGTTCCTTTTTCACCGCCGCCAGAATCTCGTCGATGTAGTCGTCAAACTGGGCCCGTTCCTCCTCCAGAGCCATGGACGGGAAGATAGGGAAGTTGGTCTCATAATAAGGCTGGGCGTGGTACCGCTCCATCTCCTTAAATCCCTTCGGTCCGGCATATCCCTTCAGGCCGTACCGGCGCTCATAAGCCAGAAGAGCCGCCTTCAGCCGGTCTCTCACCGCCGTGATCTCCGGGGAAACCTTCTCTTCCCACAGCAGATTCACCGTCTCCGACGGATCCTCCTTCAGATCAAAGAGCTGCTCGTCGTCGCCGTAGTAGTACACGTATTTGTACCGCTCATCACGCAGGCAGCACCACCTCTTATTATTTCTCTGATGCTCCATATACTGATACTTCCTGTTTTTCCTGCCGTCGCCCACAAAGATGGACTCTCCCGGCAGGTCGTAGTCCGCCGGATACTCCAGTCCGGCCTCATCCAGGAATGTTGGAAGAAGATCGTTTAAATCCACAAAGTAGCTTCTCCTCTCCCCCGGCTTTACATGGCCCGGATAGCGGACCACCATGGGGATTTTGGCGGAAGCATCGTAGGGCAGGAACTTCTGATAGGTATCCAGATCCCCCAGCATTTCCCCGTGGTCGCTGGTAAATACCACCAGGGTGTTCTCCTTCAGCCCCAGACGGTCCAGGGCGTCCAGAATTCTTCCGATCTGATAGTCGGCAAAGCTCACCGCGGAGGCGTACAGCTCCCGGATCCTGGTCTTTACCTCATCGTCAAAAGCGCAGCCCAGCTGCTTGTTCTCCTCCGCCAGGGCCGAAAGGGGAGTTTTGGATTTTGCAGGCGCAGGGATCTTTCCCTTGTACAGGTCCTCCCATCCTTCCGGAATGTCAAAGGGCGGATGGGGATGGATAAATCCCGCCCACAGCAGGAAGGGGGTTCTTCCCTTCGTGGCTTCCAGGTATTCAATGGCCCGGTCCGCCACCCAGGCAGATCCGTGGTGCTCCGGGGGAACCAGGGAACGCTGGGGCTGCATGTACAGGCAGGTCCGCACGCCGTGGACGCTCTGGAGATGGCCGTACCCTTTCTCCTTCAGATACATGGCATAGTCGTCCTCCTCCCGGATTCTGGGAAGCTCGTCCATGTTCAGGAAATAGTCGAAACCCGCCGCACGCCGCTCCGGCTGAAAGTGCATCTTTCCGATGGCAATGGTCTCATATCCCCCGTCGTTTAACACCTGGGGGAAGGTGGGCAGATAATAGGGGCAGGCTTTTGCCTCCGCCCCGAAATAATTGTCGTCAAAGCCGTGATGTCTGGCGGTAAGTCCGGTGAGAAGATTGTGGCGGGCCGGTATACAGACCGGATTGGGGGAATAAGCGTTTTCAAATACACAGCCTTCTTCCGCCAGACGGTCGATATTCGGCGTCTTCATAAAACTGCCTCCGCAGCACCCCACAAAGTCACTGCGCAGCTGATCACAGGTGATCAGTAAAATATTTGGTCTGTCCTGCTTCATTTTCAACCTCTTTTTTTCATCATTTAATTATGCTATAATTTTACTAAAATTTACTTCCCCAGGAGGCCTGATACTCATGCGGTCACTTCCCGATTCTCCTTACGTGTCCATCCTGAAGGATCTGGACCAGGAATCGTTAAAACATCTTTCCATACGCCATTATAAGCCAAAAGGCACCATTGTGTCTGTATACAGTTTATCAGATATGAACCTTTTTCTGCTGCTTGATGGGCTGTGCGTGGTGACCAGCGTGGGCCTGAGCTCCGATCTGTGGTGCTCCACGCCCTATTACGTCATGCCGGGAGAATTTTTCGGCCTCATTGAACTCATCTCCCCCACTCCCATGAAGCGGCAGGCCGCTATCACTGCAAAAACCCCCGTAACCCTGCTCTCCATCGACGGCCGGGAGTTTCTTCGATGGCAGACGGCCAGGCCGAAGCTCTACAACACCATCATCTGTCAGATCATCCAGAAGCACTACATGAACCGGGATATGCTGACCCACTTCTCTTCTTCCGCCTCTGACGCCGCAGGGGCTCAATACCTCTCCTATCTCTACAAGATCTATAAAAAGGCCTGCCACGACCCCGGCTATACCGGGCCGGTTCGCATCTGGGAGACCCATCAGGAGATCGGCACCGCTATTGTCAAAAATGTCCGCTCCGTGGACCGCATGATCAGCTCCTTTAAAAAGGAAGGCCTGGTCAGCGTCAGCCGTGGAAAGCTTTACATCGACGCGGACCAGGCAAAACGGCTGTCCGTCTATGGCCTGTAGTTTCTCAGGCTGCCTTCGCCTTTCTCCTCTTTAAGCAGGCGCTGACAATCACCACCGCAAAAGCCGCCAGATAGGGGATCAGCTGAATCAGCTGGGATGGAAATCCAAAAGCCTGAATCTTCATGGTGATGCCTTCCGTCAGGCTGAACAGCAGAGATCCTGCCAGAGCCCCGCCGGCGGTACGGTTTCCGATAATGGAGGCGATATTTCCCAGATAGCCTCTGCCGGCCGTCATGTTATTGGTGAACATGGCCAGATAGCCGGTGGAGAGATATGCTCCGCCCATACCGCAGAGACTGCCGCTTAAAATCACGCAGATATAGCGGACCCTGGTGGCGTTTACTCCCGCCGTATTCACCGCGTTGTCGTTTAAGCCTGTGGCCCGGATGTGAAGGCCCCAGGTAGTCCGGTTGATCACAAAAGACATCACCGCCGTGATAATCAGCGCCAGCCAGAACACGATGGACAGGGAGTTGAACGCCCGCAGAATGGGAATATTATCCAGGAACGGTATCACAATCTCCGGCATTTTTCGGATCCGGTCGGAGGCAAACGCTCCGCTGGTCCCAAACAGCACCCCCAGAAGGTACTGGGTGATGGCCACGGCGAACATGTTGAAAGCCACGCTGATGATAATGTTATCCACCTTAAATCTCAGATAGAATACGGCGAACACCAGGCCCATGAGGGAGCACACCAGAATGGCCGCCAGCAGACCCACAAAAGCCGATCCGGTAAAATAATTGACAATCACCGCCGTAAAGGCTCCCACCAGCATCATGCCTTCCAGTCCCAGATTTAAGAGCCCCACCCGGGCGGTGATCATGCCGCCCAGGCCGGCCAGAAGAAGGGGCGGAAGAGACCGGAACGCTGTGTTCAGAATATTTTCCATACTAATTCCCCTCCTTTTTCATTTTCTTCGGTTTCCAGGTACGGATCACAAAATCCGCGGAAACCATGAGAATCATCAGAGACTGAAGCACTTCGATCAGATCCCCCGGCACTGAAGTTCCCGCCGCCATGAGAATCCCGCCGCTGTTCAGCGCCCCGAAAAAGATGGCAAAAATCAGCACGCCGATGGGATTGTTGGCCGCCAGCAGGCCGATGGAGATTCCCGTAAATCCCAGGTCATTGGAGAAATTGGCGTAAAATCTGCCCATGGTTCCCAGAACCTGCTCCGCTCCCGCCAGTCCGGAGATCATGGCGGACACCGCCAGCACCATAAGAGCCCGCTTTCCCGCATGAAGTCCGATGTACTCGCTGAAGGTCCTGTTTTTCCCCAGAGCGTACCACTCATATCCGATCCTGGTCTTTTTCAGCACAAACCACAGCACCGCCACCAGCACCAGGGCGATGAGAAAGCCGGCGTTCAAATCAGAATACACAGAAAACCGGAACAGTCTGGCACTGGAAGCCACCCGGTCTGTGGCCGCTTCCGTAATATTTCCCTTAAAGGGGCCGTTGGCCAGATATTCGGTGAAAAGGGCCGCCATGTTGTTCATCATGAAGAACATGATAAAAATGTTGATCTTCAGTTTATAGTTTAAGTAGCCAGGGATCATAGCCCAGAGCACGGAGACCAGCATAGCCGCCAGCAGACACAGGGGAATTAAAATCACCGCCGGAAGTCCCCCGGCGTACACTCCCACTACGGCTGCCGCCAGGGCTCCCAGATAGAGCTGTCCCTCCACTCCGATGTTGAACACCCCCACAATATCCGCCAGAGCCGCCGCCAGTCCGGTAAAAATCAAAGGCGTCGCCTTGGATAAGGTATTCAGCAGGCCTGTCCCCGTGCCGAATGCCCCGTAAAACAGAATCCCGTATGCCTTCAGGGGGGATTCCCCCGCGTTGATTATCATCAGGGCGCCAATGACCAGAGTGATCAGGATGGTGATCACCGGCCGGGCCGCCGCCTTTACGATCTTTCCCACTGCACCATCTCCTCCTTCTTCGCTCCGGACATATAAAGTCCGATCTCTTCTCTCGTCACCTGCTTCGGATCAAACAGCGCCGTTATCTTCCCTTCAAAGATCACTGCGATGCGGTCGCTCAGCTCAAAGATCTCGTCCAGGGACGAGGAGATGAGCAGAATGGCTGTTCCGCCGTTTCTCAGCTCGATCATGTGGTTGTGGATGGCGCTGATGGCGCCGATATCCACGCCCCGGCTGGGTTCCGCCGCCACCACCACCTCAGGGGCGAAGGCCGTCTCCCTGGCCACGATCACCTTCTGGCAGTTGCCGCCGGACAGAGAGCTGATAGGCAGCTTTCCGCTGGGAGTCTTGATGTGGAACTGTTCAATCAGTTCATCGGCAAACTTCTCCGTCCGGTTCCTGTCAATGACCGCAAACTTCCCCGTAAAACGCTTCTGATATCCGGCGATGCAGTTGTCCTCAATACTCCAGGACAGACAGGCTCCCGTGGTATTCCGGTCTTCCGGGATAAAACTGATCCCGTCGGAAATCCTGGCCTTCCGGTCGTGGGAGGTAATATCCTGATCAAACAGCAGCACCTCTCCCTCATCGGGACGGAGAAGGCCGGTGACCACCCTGGCCATTTCCGGCTGGCCATTTCCGGAGATTCCCGCCACGCCCAGGATCTCTCCCTTGTTGATCACCATGGAGAGGTGATCCAGAACCGCGATGCCTTCTTCATTTTTCCAGCTCACATCCCGGACCTCCAGGGCTTTCTCCTTCTGGGTTTCCATCCGCTCCCGCATGGGAGGGATCTCCGCCCCAACCATGGCCACGGACAGGCCGTGAACATCCGTATTTTCCGGTCTCGTCTCCCCCACCACTTTGCCGGCCCGCATAACCACAATCCGGTCAGACACCCGCATGACCTCGTCCAGCTTGTGGGTGATCATGATCACCGTCTTCCCCGCTTTCGCCAGACTGCGGATATTGACAAACAGCTCCTCCGTCTCCTGGGGCGTCAGCACCGCCGTGGGCTCGTCCAAAATAATAATGTCCGCTCCCCGGTAAAGAACCTTGATGATCTCCAGCTTCTGCTGCTCACCTACGCTTAAGGTTCCCGCCGCCTTCTCCAGGGGCACCTTCATCCCGTACTGGTCCATCAGAGCCAGAATCTTCTCCCTGGCCGCCTTCTTATTGATCACAAAATACTTTGCCGGCTCCATTCCGATGATAATGTTCTCCAGGCAGGACAGCTCTTTCACCAGCATAAAATGCTGAAACACCATTCCGATCCGGTGTTTCATGGCGTCTCGGCTGGAACGGAAGCTCACTTCCTTTCCATCCAGCCGGATCACCCCTTCATCCGGGCGGGTCATGCCGTACAGCACGTTCATCAGCGTGGATTTTCCCGCCCCGTTCTCACCGATAATGCACAGGACCTCTCCCGCTGCAGCCTGGATGCTCACGTCGTCATTGGCCCGCACTTCCCCGTAAATCTTGGTAATGTGTTCCATTTCCAGCGCTAATTTCAATGTGCTTCCCCCATTACTCTTCTTCAAAAATGTCAGTTACCTGAATCTCACCGGAGACAATCTGCTCTTTCAGCTCATCCAGCTTGGCGATAGCCTCATCCCCGATATAATCCCTGGTATACTCCATATCCGTCAGACCCACGCCGCCGTTTTCCAGGTCGTACACCTTGTCTCCGCTCTCGAAGGTGCCGTCCTGCACGCTCTTGACCATATCGTAGGCAATGTTTCCGCAGTTCTTCACCACGCTGGTGAGAATCTTGCCCTCCACGATGTAGTCCTGGTTGGAGTCCACGCCGATGGCGTACAGGTTCTCATTCTCTCTGGCCGCCTCAAAAAGTCCCTCGCCGGTACCGCCTGCCGCATGGAAAATGATGTCCGCGCCGGAGTTCATCAGCTGAAGAGAGTACTCTTTTCCCTTTGCCGGATCGGTGTAAGAGCCCACGTAGGATTTCATCACATTGATGTCCGGATTAATGTATTTGGCGCCTTCCTCATATCCCACGTAGAACCGATTGATGTTGTCCGCGTCCTGTCCGCCGATAAATCCGATCACGCCGGTCTGAGATTTCATGGCCGCCAGGCCACCTGCCAGGAAGCTTCCCTCATGGTCCGCAGTCTTTGCCACCTGAAGGTTGTCTGCGGCTACATTGCAGTTCAGTCCGCCGAAATAAACGTCGGGGAATCTCTCGCAGTACTCCTCAAAGGCGTCCGTCCAGGAGGCGCCGAATCCCAGGATCAGATCGGAGCCGCTGTTGACTGCGGAGATAATGGAAGTGCCCGTATCCGCCACAGAGCTGGGCTCAATCAGGGAAATCTCCACTCCCAGTTCCTCCTCCGCCCGCTGAAGGCCTTCCCAGGTGCTGTCATTGAAAGAGCGGTCTCCCAGTCCGGTCTCCGTGGTGATAAACGTCACCTTGATGGTCCCGTCGTCCGCCGCAGAGCTGCCCTCTCCTTCCGTCTGCGCCGTCGTCCCGCCGCCTCCGCAGCCGGCCAGAACTCCTGCCAGAACCGCCGCCGTCAGGCAGGCCGCCAGTTTCATTTCGCTTCTTCTCTTCATATGCTTCTCCTCCTTGACTCCGCTGTTTTCCCACAGCTGCCCTCATTGTATGTTTCGTGAAAAAATTATAACATTCCAAAAAAACAAAAGAACCGACATTTGTCGGTTCTTCTGAGAAAAATATCCAATTAAAACATATGCTTGAGAAGCTTTTCCGTAAATATTACCATGTCCTTACTTCAGGCGGAAAACCACATCTCCCACAAAAGGCTTCGCCTCTCCCGTCTTCCGGTCGATGCGGAAGGTATTGATAGTCCAGAACACCTCCGGCTTTGTCTCATAACCCACAGCCACCTGGATCATGTTCTTTGTGGAATCATTGACCACAAACTCCAGCTCCCGGCCTTCGTTCTGATACCAGCCGGCATCCATGAGAGCGTTGGATAACAGGTATCCGGCGGTCTCATCCGTCAGGGCCGGATGTTCGATCCAAGCCCCCGTTTCGTCCAGCTCATACCACCTGCCGTTTTCCGTCTGCACCCACCCGGTCTGGCGGACTCCGTCATCGTCCAGGTAGTACCATGTCTCCTCTTCCTGCTCCCATCCGGCCGCAGAAGCGGGAGCGGAAAAAGCCAGAGTCAGGGCCAGGACGGCGGCAGCCGTCCTCCTTATTCCGCCGTTTTTCCGCTTTTTATCTGTCCTGTAATATTTACCTGTATTCGAGTATCTGTCTGCTTTCATGAGAGGACACCTCCTCACTCTCCGCACAGCTCCCGTATTACCTCCGGCACCGTCTCAATCTTCTCCGCCCGGTAGGCGTTGCTTCCGCAGAACAGAAGGGCGTTTTCCGTATCCCCCTCCGCCGCGTCGATGAGAGCCTTCGTGATGCAGTAGGGAATGGTCTTCCGGTCACAGTGCTCCAGACACTGATAGCACCAATCCAGCTTCAGGGGCGTCTTGCCCACGTTCTCCAGGAAATGGTTCATAATCGCCCGCCCGGGCATTCCCACCGGACTCTTTGTGATCACAATGTCTTCCTTCTTCGCGTTGATGTATGCCTGCTTGTAAGCCAGGGGCGCATCGCACTCCTCCGTGGTCACAAACCGGGTGGCCACCTGCACGGCGTCCACACCCAGCTCCATGGCACGCATCACATCGCTGTGATCGTAGATTCCCCCTGCCAGGGCAACCGGGATCTTTACTCCGTATTTGTCTTCAAATCCTTTGATCACATCCAGGATCTTCCCGACCTCCGCCTCGTATTCCTCTCTGTGGTAGGTGGCGGGCACGTCCGCCGTGTCCGCTCCCAGACGGTGAAGGTCCTCCCTGGAAAATCCCAGATGGCCGCCGGCCAGCGGTCCTTCGATCACCACCAGATCCGGCACTCTCTTGTATTTTCTGTCCCACAGCTTGCAGATCACGTTGGCCGATTTCGCTGTGGACACAATCGGCGCGATTTTTGTTTTGAACCCTTCGATCATTCCCGGCAGATCCACCGGAAGCCCGGCTCCGGACACGATAATATCGGCCCCTGCCTTCACCGCTTCCTTTACATACAGCCCGTAATCGTGAGTGGCCACCATGATATTGAAGCCCAAAACGCCGTCCGGGGCGATCTCCCTGGCCTTTCTCAGTTCCTTTCCAATGGCCCTTAAATTCGCCTCCAGAGGCTTCTGCCGGAAATCCGGCTCTTTAAAACCGATCTGCGCCGTGGAGATCAGGCCGATTCCGCCCGCCTTCGCCACTGCGCCCGCCAGGGAGTGGAGGCTGATCCCCACGCCCATTCCTCCCTGGATCACCGGTATTTTAGCTGTCAAATCGCCTATCACTAACGGCTTTAAATTTTTCATCACATTCTCCTGAATCGCTCATACCGCTCTGCAGCCAGTTCCTCACCGGTCATGGTCACATGGCTGGACAGAAACTCCTCCAGACCCCGACGCATCTCATCGGCGATCACAGCGATATTTTTAGATGACGCCGGTTCTTTCTCAACGATCACCCGCTCGATTATTTTCATTTCGTAAAGATCTTTGGCGGTAACCTTCATTACCCTGGACGCCTCAGGCGCCTTTTTGCTGTCCTTCCACAGGATGGAGGCAAAGCCTTCCGGGGAGAGCACGGAGTAGATGGCGTTTTCCATCATCCACACCTCGTTGGCCACAGCCATGGCGAGAGCTCCGCCGCTGCCGCCCTCTCCGATGACGATGGACACCACCGGCACCTTCAGGTCTGACATTTCAAACAGATTTCTGGCGATGGCCTCCCCCTGGCCTCTCTCCTCCGCCTCGATTCCGCAGAACGCTCCCGGCGTATCCACAAAGCAGATCACCGGACGGCCGAAGGTCTCCGCCTGCTTCATCAGACGCAGAGCCTTCCGATAGCCGTCGGGAGAGGGCATGCCGAAGTTTCTCTTCAAATTCTCCTTCGTGTTCTTGCCCTTCTGCTGGCCGATCACCGTCACCGGCACTCCCTTAAAGGTGGCGATGCCTCCCACAATGGCCCCGTCATCCTTGAAATAACGGTCCCCGTGGAATTCCATAAAATCGTCAAACAGAATATTGATATAGTCCAGAGCTGTGGGTCGGTCCGCATTTCTGGAGAGCTGCACCGTCTCCCACGGATCCCGGCCGGACAGCCGCTTGTGGAAGCTCTCCGGCGCCGGTCCCTCAGGAGCCAGCCTGGCGGCCGCATTTTCCGGCTTCTTGTGCATAACGAGAATCTGGGCGAGAGTGTCCTTTAACTCCTCCCGGCCCACAATCTTGTCCACAAAGCCGTGCTCCAGCAGAAATTCCGCCCGCTGGAAGCCTTCCGGCAGCTTCTGCCCGATGGTCTGCTCAATCACCCTGGGACCGGCAAAGCCGATGAGGGCATTGGGTTCCGCCAGGATAATATCTCCCAGCATGGCGAAACTGGCGGTCACACCTCCCGTGGTGGGATCGGTGAGCACGCTGATAAACAGCTGTCCCGCCTCATGATGCTTCTTTAACGCCGCCGCGGTCTTAGCCATCTGCATCAGGGAAACAATTCCCTCCTGCATTCTGGCTCCGCCGGAGCAGGCAAAGATAATCACCGGCAGCTTTTCCGCCGTGGCCCGCTCCACCGCCTGGGTGATCTTCTCGCCCACAACGTGGCCCATACTGCTCATGATAAATCTGGCGTCGCAGACCGCCACCACCGCGTCGTTTCCGTTGATCTTTCCCTTTCCGGTGACAACCGCCTCATTTAACTTCGTCTTCTCCCTCGCCGCGTTTACCTTTTTCTCATATCCCGGGAAGTTCAAGGGGTTTTCAAAGGGCATTTCCTTGTTCCACTCCTCAAAGGTTCCCTCATCAACCACCATCTCGATCCGGCGGTAGGCGTGGACACGGAAATATCCGTGACACTTGGGGCAGATGTAGTAATTTGCTTTCACGTCATCCACGTAGATGGGCTGGCCGCACTTGTTGCACCTTCTCCAGAGTCCCTGGGGAACGCTGGGCTCATCTGATTTTTTGTATTTCGTATCCAGCAGCGTATATGTTTTTTTAAACATATTTTTCAGCATAATAATGATTCACCCGATCCCTTTCGTCTATTCTTTGCAGTAATCCGGGAAATAGCGGGGAATGAAACCGGTATCCGTATCCCCTTCCTGGAACGCCTCATTGTTCAAGATCTCATACTGGAAATCCAGATTGGTGTCGATACCCTCGATGACCAGCTCTCCCAGGGCGCTGCGCATCTTGGCGATGGCCGTAGCCCGGTCCTTGGAGTGTACGATCAGCTTCAGCAGCATGGAATCATAGTTGGGCGGCACCCGGTAATTGTTGTAAATATGAGAGTCCACCCGCACGCCTTTTCCGCCGGGGAAATGCACGTTGGTGATCAGCCCGGGACAGGGCATGAAGTTTCTCTCCGGGTTCTCCGCGTTGATCCGGCACTCGATGGCGTGGCCCCGGATCACCACGTCGTCCTGGGTGAAGCTTAACTTCTCTCCGGCAGCGATATTGATCTGCTCCTTGATCAGGTCGAAATCCGTCACCGCCTCCGTCACCGGATGCTCCACCTGGATACGGGTGTTCATCTCCATAAAGTAGAAGTTTTTGTGCTTGTCCAGCAGGAACTCAATGGTGCCCGCATTCTCATAGCCCACGGCCTTCGCCGCCCGCACCGCAGTATCTCCCATCTTCTTTCTCAGCTCATCGGAGATAGCGTCGCAGGGAGACTCCTCCAGCACCTTCTGATGCCGTCTCTGGATGGAGCAGTCTCTCTCTCCCAGGTGCACCACATTGCCGTACTTGTCCGCCATGATCTGGAATTCGATGTGGCGGGGTTTCTCAATATATTTCTCAATGTACATGGTGTCGTCGGAAAAACCTTTCACAGACTCCATCTGGGCATTGTTGAAATTGGACTCGAAATCGTCCTCTCCCCAGGAAATTCTCATTCCCTTTCCGCCGCCTCCGGACGACGCCTTGATCATCACCGGGAAGCCGATCTCCTTTGCCATTTCCAGGCCCTTCGCCGCGTCGTACACCGGCTCCTTTGTGCCGGGCACCACCGGAACCCCGGCCTCCATCATGGTCTTTCTGGCCTCCGATTTATTGCCCATCCGGCTGATGATTTCCGCAGACGGGCCGATAAAGGTAATGTTGCACTTTTCACACAGTTCCGCAAATCTGGCGTTCTCGGAGAGAAAGCCGAAGCCGGGGTGAATGGCCTCCGCCTTCATGGCCACTGTGGCCGCAATGATCCGCTCCATATTCAGGTAGCTCTCGCTGGACGGGGCCGGTCCGATGCAGATGGCCTCATCTGCCAGCAGCGTGTGCAGGGAATCCCTGTCCGCCTCCGAATAAACCGCCACCGTCTTGATGCCCATTTCCCGGCAGGCCCGGATCACTCTCACCGCGATCTCGCCTCTGTTTGCCACTAAAATCTTACTAAACATAGACTCCCACCTTAACCAATCATAAATGTGAGTTCTGCCGCCACAGCTACTTTTCCGTCCACAGTGGCCGTTGCCTTGCCCACGCCCACCGGGCCCTTCTGCTTGATGATCTCGCATTCCAGCTTCAGCTTGTCGCCCGGAACTACTTTTTTCTTAAATTTCGCGTTGTCGATGGCTCCGAAATAGGCCACCTTGCCCTTGTTCTCCGGCACGCTTAAGATCGCCACCGCTCCGGTCTGAGCCAGAGCCTCCACGATCAGCACGCCCGGCATCACCGGCTCCTGGGGAAAATGTCCCCGGAAGAAATCCTCGTGAAACGTCACTGCCTTGTAGCCCACAGCCCTCACTCCCGGCTCCAGCTCCTCGATGCAGTCAATCAGCAAAAACGGATGTCTGTGAGGAATGATCTCCTCGATTTCCTTGATTCCCAGCATAATTTTCTCTCCTTATGTCCGGCGGATACGGGGCGCGTCCTCCCGCCCCAAAACGGCGCCAGGCCGGGCGTCCCCCGCGTCCGCCGGTTTTGAAAACGGGACCCAGAACAGATCCCGTTTCCACAATCGCAAATTCCAGTTTCTCTCATTACCGGATGCGGAACAGCGGCTGACCGTACTCCACAACCTCTTCGTTTCCTACCAGAACGGCCTCAATCACGCCGTCGTACTCGCTCTCGATCTCATTCATCAGCTTCATGGCCTCGATGATGCCCAGAACCTGTCCCTTCTTCACCGTATCTCCTTCCTTCACGAAAGGCTCCGCGTCAGGAGAAGACGCGCTGTAGAAGGTTCCCACCAGGGGAGAAGTGATCACTTTGTCAGAATTGATGTCACCAGTCTTCTGCGGCGCCGCAGCCGGCTCCGCCTGGGTGTCCAGAACGGTGACAATCTCCTCCGCTGCCCCTGAGCCGCTTCCGGCAGCGCCGGCGACGCGGACCACCTTCGGGCCCTTCTTCTTGATGGAGATTTTTGTATTTCCCTGCTCTAACTCAAAGCTGGTGAGGGAGTTCTCCGACACCGCCTTGATCAGCTCAATGATTTCCTTGATTTCCATAGCTTACTCCTCCACGAATTTCTTCACCAGCAGAGTGGCGTTGTGGCCGCCGAATCCCAGAGAGTTGGAGATGGCGCAGTTCACATCCATGGCCACTCCCTGTCCCTTGGTGTAGTCCAGATCGCACTCTTCATCGTCCACTTTCAGGCCGGCTGTCACATGGACAAATCCCTCCTGAATGGACTTCACGCAGTCGATGAATTCCACGCCGCCTGCGGCGCCCAGCAGATGGCCCACCATGGATTTGGTGGAGTTGATCTTTAACTTCCGGGCATGGTCGCCGAAAGCCAGCTTGATGGCCCTGGTCTCAAACAGGTCGTTGTGGTGGGTGCCGGTGCCGTGGGCGTTCACATAGTCCACGTCCTCCATGGTCAGTCCGGCGTCAGCAACGGCCACTTCCATGGCCTTCGCAGCCCCGCTTCCATCCTCCGCGGGGGAGGTGATGTGGTAAGCGTCGCAGGTAGCTCCATAGCCGCCTAACTCCGCGTAAATCTTCGCTCCTCTGGCCTGGGCATGCTCCAGGGACTCCAGAACCACGATTCCGGCGCCCTCGCCCATGACGAAGCCATTTCTCTCCTTGTCAAAGGGAATGGAGGCTCTCATCGGGTCCTCAGAAGTGCTGAGAGCCGTCAGCGCCGCAAATCCGGCAATGCCGATGGGGGTGATGCTGGCCTCAGAACCGCCTGCCACCATAACGTCCGCTTCCCCGTACTGAATGGAGCGGAACGCCTCACCGATGGAGTGGGTTCCCGTAGCGCAGGCCGTCACCACGTTGATATTCTTTCCCTTTAATCCAAACTGAATGCCGATATTTCCGGCTGCCATATTGCTGATCATCAGCGGAACCAGCAAGGGATTGATCCGGTTCGGCCCTTTCTCGATCATTTTCTTTGTCTCTCTCTCGATGGCGTCCAGGCCTCCGATGCCGGAACCTACGCTGACGCCCACGCGGAAAGGATCTTCCTTTGTCATGTCAATTCCCGCGTCCTCCAGCGCTTCCCTGGCCGCGGCCACCGCAAACTGGGAAAAGCGCTCCATTCTCCTGGCCGCTTTGTTGTCCATATACTGCTTCGGGTCAAAATCTTTTACCTGAGCCGCCAGCTTCGCCTTGAAGTCCGCAGTGTCAAAAGTGGTAATCGGTCCGATTCCCACCGTTCCGTTCTTCAGGCTGTTCCAGAACGTCTCCACGTCATTGCCGATGGGAGTGATCGCTCCCATACCGGTCACTACTACTCTTCTCTTCATAAAATTTCTCCTTCAAAACTCCAGTGGGGGCCGGCTTACATGGCCATGCCGCCGTTTACGTTGATTACCTGGCCCGTAATGTACTTCGCGTCATCGGAGGCCAGGAACGCGGCTGTTCCCGCAATGTCCGCCGGCTCTCCCATGGCCTTCATGGGGATCTGGGCCAGCAGGCTCTCTTTTACAGAATCGGACAGCACATCCGTCATATCTGTAGTGATAAATCCGGGGGCGATGGCGTTTACCGTGATTCCCCGGCTGGCCAGCTCTCTGGCCGCTGTCTTTGTCATGCCGATCACGCCGGCCTTGGACGCGGCGTAGTTCATCTGCCCCGCATTTCCCATCACTCCGGAAATGGAGGAGATGTTGATGATCCGTCCGCCTCTCTGTTTGATCATCTGGCGGGCCACATGACGCATGCAGTTAAATGTTCCCTTTAAGTTGGTGGCGATCACCGCGTCAAAATCCTCCTCGGACATCTTCATGAGAAGTCCATCCCTGGTGATTCCCGCATTGTTTACCAGAATGTCAATCCTGCCGTAGGTTTTGATGACGTAGCTCATCATCTCCTCCACACCGGCAAAATCCGCCACGCTGCACTGGTAGGCCTCCGCTTTTCCGCCGGCCTCCTCAATCTCCTTTACCACGGCCTCCGCCTTGTCCCTGGAGCCGTTGTAATTGACAATCACCGTGGCCCCGTCCTTCGCCAGCCTCTCGGCAATGGCCCGTCCGATGCCCCGGCTGGCGCCTGTCACCAGCGCCACCTTGTTCTCCAGCATACGATACCTCCTAAACCCCTGGTCTTTACAGACCGTTCTCCTTTAACGCCTTCACATCGTCCAGCGTCTCTATATTTACGACTTTTACGTCTCTTGTGATCTTCCTCATAAATCCGGCCAGGGTCTTGCCCGGTCCGATTTCAATAAAGGTGTCCACACCGTCTGCCAGCATCGCTCTCACGCTCTGCTCCCAGCGCACGGATGAGGAAACCTGTCTGGCGAGAAGGTCCTTCACCTCCGCCTTATCCGTCACATACGAAGCCGTCACGTTTGCCACGTAGGGAATCTGGGGATCGCTTAACTCCACATGTTCCAGAAACTCTCCCAGCTTCTTTCCGGCTTCCACAAGCATTCCGGAGTGGAACGGGCCGCTGACATTCAACATCACCGTTCTCTTGGCTCCGGCCTCTTTGAGCTTTTCACAGGCAAGCTCAACCGCCTCTTTCTTTCCCGAAATTACAATCTGCCCCGGACAGTTGTAATTGGCAATCCATACATCCGGAATATCCTTCAGTACTTCCTCAATCTTTTCTGCCGCCATGGCCAGCACCGCCGCCATCGCGCCCACTCCCACCGGAACGGCTTCCTGCATCAGGATGCCTCTCTTTCTCACGGTGGTGATTGCATCATCTGCGCTCATCACGCCTGCGGCGTAAAGAGCGCAGTATTCTCCCAGACTTAAGCCCGCTGCCACATCCGGTCTGATACCTGTCTCTTCCATCAGCACCTTCATCATGGCGATGCTGGTGGTCACCATAGCCGCCTGGGTGTACTCTGTGATATCCAGGCGGTCATTCTCCTCAAAGCACAGTTCCGGCATGGAAAAGCCCAGCAGCTCGCTGGCCCGGTCAAACACCTCTCTGCCGGTGCTGGTTCCCTCATAAAAATCCTTACCCATCCCGGCTTTCTGCGCGCCCTGGCCCGGGAAAATAAATGCAATCTTACTCATATTTCTTATCTGGCTCCTTTTAAAAGCGCTTCTGCCTGCGCCATCATTTCGTCAATTATTTCCTTGCAGGTCTGCTCTTTGTTGATCATGCCCGCAATCTGGCCTGCCATAACGGTTCCGTGGGTCACATCTCCGTCCACTACCGCTTTCCGGAGAGCTCCTAAAGTCAGGTACTCCAGCTCCTCGAAGGATTTGCCTTCCTGCTCCAGCTTCACATACTCTCTGGTCATCTGATTTCTCAGGCAGCGCACAGGATGGCCATGGCTTCTTCCGGTTACAGTGGAATCAATATCCTTGGCCTTGATAATTCTCTGCTTGTAGTTCTCATGGACGATGGACTCTTTCGCCACAACAAACCGCGTTCCCACCTGAACCGCCTCTGCGCCCAGCATGAAAGCTGCGGCCATTCCTCTGCCGTCGGCAATTCCGCCGGCTGCGATCACAGGGATCTTCACCGCGTCCACAACCTGGGGTACCAGAGTCATGGTGGTAGCTTCGCCGATGTGGCCGCCGGACTCCGTTCCCTCAGCCACCACGGCGTCAGCGCCGGCCTTTTCCATCATCTTGGCCAGAGCCACGCTGGCAACCACCGGGATTACCTTGATTCCCGCGGATTTCCACATGTCCATGTATTTACCCGGGTTTCCGGCTCCTGTTGTGACGACTTTTACGCCTTCCTCCACAACCACCTTCGCCACGTCATCCGCATACGGACTCATGAGCATTACGTTGACACCAAATGGCTTGCTCGTCCTCTCTTTTGTCTTGCGGATATAATCCCGGACCACATCTCCGGGAGCATTGGCACCGCCAATCAGGCCAAGTCCGCCTGCCTCGGACACAGCAGATGCCAGATGATATTCCGCCACCCAGGCCATACCGCCCTGGATGATGGGATATTCAATTCCGAGAAGTTCTGTAATTCTGGTTTTCATTAATCCTCTACACCCTTTGCCTTTAAGTAATCCATTACGGCGCCAACAGTGGTCAGCTTCTCCAGATCCTCTGCCGGGATCTCTACGGAGTACTCGTCCTCCAGTGCCATTACCAGCTCAAACAGATCCAGGGAATCTGCGCCCAGATCCTCTTTGAAGGAGGAAGCCTCGGTTACGCTGTCTGCGTCTACTCCTAACTGCTCTGCGATCATCTCTTTCATTTTCTCTAACATGGTTTTAATCTCCTTTTGGCTTATTTTGTTTTGTTTTTTCAATACTCTATTATAGCAAACGGCTGTACCGTTTTCTATCCCTTTTTTAAGAAAGAATCATCTTTCCTACCACTCCAGCAGGCTTGCTCCCCAGGTAAGCCCTGCTCCGAAGCCGGCCAGTACGATTTTATCTCCCCGGACAAGCTTTCCGTCCCGGTTCAGCTCGTCCAGCAGAATGGGAATTGTGGCCCCGGAAGTGTTTCCGTAGCGGTCGATATCCATGGGGAAGCGCTCAATGGGCAGCTTCATCCGCTTGGCGATAGCCTCCACAATCCGGTAGTTGGCCTGGTGGAGCACAAAATACTTGATGTCCCCCCGGTCCTCTCCGTTTTTCTCCAGCAGCTCCTCCACGCACTCCGGCACCTTCTTCACCGCGAAGCGGAAGATCTCCTGGCCGTCCATGGTGGTAAATCCCACCTGGGGCTTTTTCCCAGTGAGGAAATTGTCATTGGTTCTGGACGGGCACTCCATGGAAGCCGCCCGGCTGCCGTCGGACCCCATGACCATGGAGAAGGCTTTTCCCTCCTCCGCCCGGACCACCACCGCCCCGGCGCCGTCGCCGAAGAGCACGCAGGTGCTCCGGTCCTCCCAGTCCACAATCTTGCTGAGCACATCGCAGCCGATGATCAGGGCCGTCCTGTAGATTCCCGCCTCGAAAAAGGCCTGGGCCGTGTTCAGGGCAAAAATAAAGCCGGAGCAGGCTGCGCTGATGTCATATGCCACCGCATTTGCCGCTCCAACTGCCCCCTGGACCTCGCAGGCTCCACTGGGAAAACAGTTGTCCGGAGTGGACGTCCCCAACAGGATCAGATCCAGCTCCTCCGGTTTTACTCCCGACTGCTCCAGAGCCCGTTTCGCCGCCTCCGCAGCCATAAAGCTGGTTCCCTCTCCCTGGGAAATCCTCCGTTCACGGATTCCCGTTCTGCTGCTGATCCACTCATCGCTGGTCTCTACGATCTGAGCCAGATCATCGTTTGTCACAATCCGTTCCGGCACATAAGCGCCGGTTCCTAATATTCTCATTACCATAGCATTTTTCCCGTTAAAATAAGCGTTTTCAGTTAAAAGTTTGATATTCAAAATAATAATAGTCAATGGCCCTGTATTTGTCAAGCAAAACAGCGGGGGAAAGGCGGGAAATGGACGACAGGATGCGACAGTTCCCACTCTCCCTCCATCTTGACTCTCTCCCTGGCCAATGTTAAGATCTTTTCAGGACATTTCATTATTTTACAGCAGGAAAGGAGTCTTTGCCATGTCATTTAAAGAAGTAAAACCGGAAGAACTGAATTTAAATCCGTTTTCCGCCATCGGAAAGGAATGGATGCTGATTACCGCCGGACCGGCGGATCACTGCAACACCATGACCGCCAGCTGGGGCGCCATGGGCATCATGTGGGGAAAACCTTCCGTCACCGCCTACATCCGCCAGTCCCGCTACACCAAAGAATTTGTGGACCGGGAGGAGCTGTTTACCATCTCCATCTTTGACGAGGCGTTCCGCCCGGCCTTAAACTTATGCGGAACCGTCTCCGGCCGGGACCGGGACAAGATCCGGGAAGCGGGGCTGACCCCCTTTGACGCCGGCGGGGCGGCGGCCTTTGAGGAGGCAAAGCTGATCTTTGTCTGCCGCAAACAGTATCACACCTTCCTCTCTCCCGACGGCTTCGACGTAAAAGAAAACGACAGCCGCTGGTACGCCGACAGAGATTACCACACCATGTACATCGGTGCCATCGAGAAGGTGCTGATGAAAGAATAAAGATGCAAAAATAGGCCCCCTTTCCAGGGGACCTGTTTTTGTATATTCATATCTTTTCTTTATTCGTACTCCACAACATCCAGCCACTTCTCCAGAAGATCTTTCTCCTCCGGAATAGCCTTGGTCAGGCGGGAAGCTGCCACGATGGGAAGCCATCTCTGCACATACTGCTTGGCAGTGTCGCTCATGTCGCAGAACATGTTCATGTACATCTCCGCCATCTTCGGGTCCTGAAGGGTCAGGAGCAGATAGGTGGTGGCAGCGTCTGCGGAGGCGTTGCCCTGGGTGGCATGGGACCAGTCAAGGATGTAGTACTTGCCGTCCTTGTCGATCACCACGTTGGTGGGGTTGTAGTCGCCGTGAAGCACCTTCTTGTGCTTGGGCATGCCCTCCAGGCGGGTGCTCAGCTCATAGCGGGTAGTGGCGTTTACTGCCTTTAAGCTGTTGATGCGGACGCTCATCTTGTCCTTCATCTTGTTCAGAAGAGGAGCGGTCTTGTCATGGATTTCCAGCTGGATCTCCACAAACTGCTTCATATATTTCTCCAGATTCTCCGGATCTTTTGCCATCTTCTCTGCCAGAGTCTCTCCCTCAATGTAGTCAGAGATGATCGCCCATTTTCCTTCCTCGTTTACCGTTACTCCGTGCACTCTCGGAATGGGAAGACCGGTCTCTTCCACTCTCGCCTGATTCAGAGCCTCGTTGAGCACGTCTGTCTTCGGGTAATTTGCGTCAAATACCTTCCAGACCTTGTCGCCATCCTGATAGATCACCTTATGAGGGCGGGTTGCCAATACCTTATCTGTTTTCATATTGCGTTCTCCTTTCCTTCTCCCTTATTTATTTGCCGTAGTAAGCTTTCAGGTACATCTCCTTGATCTCACTCATCAACGGATATCTGGGGTTGGCGCCGGTACACTGATCGTCAAAGGCGTTCTCAACCATCTCATCCAGGGTATCCAGGAAATATTTCTCATCCACGCCGTAATCCTTAATGGTGGGCTTAATGCCGACAGCTTTCTTCAGATCCTCAATCTTCTCGATCAGCTTCTTCACAGCCTCATCGTCATCCTTGGCCTGAATGCCGCAGAAACGGGCGCACTCTGCGTATCTTGCCTTTGCATGGGGATACTCATACTGCGGGAAGGTACCCATCTTGGTGGGAACGTCTGCAGAGTTGTACTCCACGATTAAGGAGATCAACAGGGCGTTGGCAACGCCGTGAGCCAGGTGATGATAAGCGCCCAGCTTGTGAGCCATGGAGTGGCACAGTCCCAGGAAGGCGTTGGCAAATGCCATACCTGCCATACAGGAAGCGTCTGCCATCTTCTGACGGGCCTCCACATTGTTTCCGTCGTTGTATGCGGTGGGCAGATAATCAAATACGTTCTTCATCGCCTTTAAGGCAAGGCCGTCGGTGTAGTCTGTAGCCATGATGGACGCATATGCCTCCAGAGCGTGGGTCAGAACGTCCACACCGGATGCGCTGGTCAGTCCCTTGGGCTGGCTCATCATGTTGTCTGTATCCACGATAGCCATGTTGGGAAGGAGCTCATAGTCAGCCAGCGGATACTTCACGCCACTCTCCTGATCGGTGATAACGGCGAAAGGAGTTACCTCAGAACCGGTACCGGAGGAGGTGGGGATGGCCACGAAGTAAGCCTTCTCTCCCATCTTCGGGAAGGTGTATACACGTTTCCGGATATCCATGAAGCGCATTGCCATATCCTGGAAATCCACTTCCGGATGCTCGTACATTACCCACATGATCTTCGCCGCGTCCATAGCGGAACCGCCGCCCAGAGCGATGATCACATCCGGCTTGAAGGCGTCCATAGCCTTTGCGCCTGCCTGTGCGTTGGCCAGAGTCGGGTCGGGCTGAACATCGGAGAAGGTGGTGTATACGATTCCCAGCTCATCCAGCTTGTCGGTGATGGGCTTGGTATATCCGTTCATGTATAAGAAGCTGTCAGTTACCAGGAATGCTCTCTTCTTGCCCAGCACGTCTCTCAGCTCGTTAAGCGCTACCGGCATGCAGCCTTTCTTAAAGTATACCTTCTGAGGTGTTCTGAACCACAGCATATTCTCTCTCCTCTCCGCCACTGTCTTAATGTTCAGCAAGTGCTTGATGCCCACGTTCTCGGAAACGGAGTTGCCGCCCCAGGAACCGCAGCCAAGGGTCAGAGACGGAGTGAGCTTGAAGTTGTACAGATCTCCGATACCACCCTGGGAAGAAGGAGTATTGATCAGAATACGGCAGGTCTTCATGGCAGCCGCATGTTTTGCCATTTTCTCTTTCTCGTTTACATTGATATATAAGGAAGACGTATGTCCATAACCGCCGTCGGCCACCAGTCTCTCAGCCTTCTCAAGAGCCTCGTCAAAGGTCTTTGCCTTGTACATTGCCAGAACCGGGCTCAGCTTCTCATGAGCGAACTCCTCGGAAATGTCCACAGACTCCACCTCGCCGATAAGGATCTTTGTGGTCTCAGGAACGGTCACCCCTGCCATAGCAGCGATCTTCGCCGCCGGCTGTCCAACGATCTTCGCGTTTACAGCGCCGTTGATGATGATGGTCTTTCTCACCTTATCCAGCTCATCCGGCTTTAAGAAGTAGCATCCTCTCGCCTGGAACTCTTTCTTCACCGCATCGTACACCGGCTCCAGAACGGTTACAGACTGCTCGGAAGCGCAGATCATGCCGTTGTCGAAAGTCTTGGAGTGGATGATGGAGTTTACAGCCAGTCTCACATCCGCGGTGTCGTCGATGATTACCGGGGTGTTGCCGGCGCCCACGCCCAGGGCCGGTTTTCCGGAAGAGTAAGCGCTTCTCACCATGCCGGGGCCGCCGGTTGCCAGGATCGTGTCAGAGCTTCTCATGACCTCGTTGGTCAGATCCAGGCTGGGAACGTCAATCCATCCGATGATGCCCTCAGGAGCACCAGCCTTCACAGCAGCGTCCAGCACAACCTTCGCCGCAGCGATGGTGCACTTCTTCGCACGGGGATGGGGGGAGATGATGATGGCATTTCTGGTCTTTAACGCGATCAGACATTTAAAGATCGCAGTAGAAGTCGGGTTGGTGGTGGGAATAACCGCAGCGATCAGTCCCAAAGGCTCAGCGATCTTCTTGATGCCGTAAGCTTTGTCCTCTTCGATCACTCCGCAGGTCTTGACATTCTTATATGCATTGTAAATGTACTCTGCCGCATAGTGGTTCTTGATCACCTTGTCTTCCACTACGCCCATGCCAGTCTCCTCCACTGCCATCTTGGCTAACGGGATTCTCTGCTGGTTGGCAGCCTTTGCCGCCTCAAAGAAAATTTTGTCCACCTGCTCCTGGGTATAAGTTGCGAATACTTTCTGGGCCTCTTTCATCGCCTTCATCTTCGCAACCAGGGCATCCACATTGTCGATGATTTCTGGTACCTGTACGGTCTTTTCCTTTGCCATGATTCATCCTCCTACTGATTGTTTTTATGATGGTTATTTGTTGTTTCGTTATTTATTTAACGATTTTTATTATATATTACCGTTAAAAAAATGTCAATTATGAGGTTTGTGGATATTTTATAGAAATCCAGGCAATATTTAGTGATTTTTACCAACACCATCCCGTGGACACTCCGCCTCCTCTTCGTTCTATTTTAAACGGAAACCGGGAGGCCCGCAACCTGTTTTTAGGCAGTTTGAGACGGCATAAGAGAAAAATTCCCTGTAAAGACAGATTTTATGGAAAATCAAGGAAATTTTAAGCCTTATTTTCGTTATTTTTTTAACATTTAGCGCGCAACAGGCGCAGGACGGGCTTATCCCGGACAGCCATTTGACTTCCAAAGCCTTTGACTCCCGAAAGCCAAAAAAGGGAAATGACCCGCCGGAGTCATTTCCCTCTCTGATTTTTTATGTTTTTCCGGATCAATCCCGGCCGAAGCAGTCTCCTACTGTCCCGGAACCACGGGAACAGCGTCCTTCGGAACGGGGCAGTAATATCCGCCAGCCGTCTTCTTCTCAAACTCTGCCTTTGCAGCCTCCAGCACTTCCGGCTTCTCGAACAGGTCCATGGCGGTGGCCGCCAGCACCTTTCCAGCGGTGATCACGCTCTTGTGGCCGATGGAGGTATGGCCGCAGGACACGTTCTGCCAGCTGTGTCCGGGGGCTTTGGACACAAAGGAAGCCACATTGATCTGGGCCGTGGGGGTCAGCCAGCTCACATCTCCCACGTCCGTGGAGCCGGCTCTCTGCTTCTCGCTGTAGTGGTAGGGGATCAGGAAATCATTGATGGGCCTGGTGCCGTGCTCCGACTTCTCATCCACAAAAGCTCTGATGGCCTCGTCCTCGTCGCAGGCAGCGCCCGGCAGCTTGTCAGACTTCATCTCATAGGAATCCATGATCTTCTTTGCATAGTCAAACTCCTCAGGAGTGTAGGAGTCCACGCCCACCTCGTTGAAGTTGTCCCACAGCAGCTGCTCCAGCACCTTGTTGGGCACCGTGTTGGAACATCCGTCGATAAATTGCTGGGTAACCTCAGTCTCCGTCATCATGGCCGCAGCCTGGGCGATCTTGTCCACTCTGGCCTGGAGAGCCAGGGCATCCTTTGCCAGCATGGAACGCACCATGTAGAGCACTCTGGCGTGGGGCTGCACCACGTTGGGAGAATTTCCGCCGGCGTCTGTGATGGCGTAGTGGATCCTTGCGGAATCCGGCATGTGCTCTCTCAAAAACTGCACGCCCATGTTCATCACTTCCACTGCATCCAGGGCAGACCGGCCAAACTCCGGCGCTCCCGCCGCATGGGAAGCCACGCCCTTGAAAATATACTCCGTCTGGATACAGGAGTTGCAGGTTCCGCTGGTCACCTGATTCACATCAGAGGGATGCCAGGTGATGGCCGCGTCCAGCTCCTTCCAGACACCGTCTCTGGCCATGAACGCCTTGGAGGCGCCGCCCTCCTCGCCGGGACAGCCGTAGAAGATCACTGTGCCGTGGCCTTCTCCCTTCTTCTCCAGGTATTTTTTCACCGCAAAAGCAGCCGCCATGGATCCGGCGCCCAGCATGTTGTGGCCGCAGCCGTGGCCGCAGCCGCCGGTCACCAGCTCTTCCCTCTCCGTGGCTCCCGCTTTCTGGGAAAGGCCGCTGAGAGCGTCATACTCTCCCAGAATGCCGATCACCGGCTTTCCGGAACCGTAGGAAGCCTTAAATGCGGTCTCAATCCCCGCCACCGGAGTCTCCACCTTAAATCCTTCCTTCTCAAGTACCTCGCAGTACAGCTTCGCGGACTTAAACTCCATCAGGGACAGCTCCGCATACTCCCAGATCTTGTCGGATACATCGGTGATCACATCTTTTTTCTCATCAATGTAGTCCAGGAATTCTTTCTTGTCCATGTGTATTCCCTCCTCCATCTGTTTTACTTATATTTTATGGAAATGCAGGCCGCCGGCCTCCGCTTCACAGTTCGCGGCGGCCGGCGGCAGTTTTTCATCTTATTGATAAGACGGGCTTTCACCGGGAATATTCCCTAATAAAGCACCTTGCCCAGGAACTCTTTCGTTCTGGGATTCTGGGGATTTCCAAAAATCTCCTCCGGCGTACCTTTCTCAGCGATAATTCCGCCATCCATAAAGAACACCCGGTCTGAAACCTCTCTGGCAAATCCCATCTCATGGGTCACAATGACCGTGGTCATACCGGTCTTCACCAGTTCCTTGATAACGGCCAGAACCTCTCCTACCATCTCCGGGTCCAGAGCGGAGGTAGGCTCGTCAAACAGCATTACATCCGGCTCCATGGCCAGAGCCCGCACAATGGCCAAACGCTGCTTCTGACCTCCGGAAAGACGTCTGGGATACTCGTCGATCTTATCCAGCAGGCCTACCCGGTTTAAAAGCTCTCTTGCCATCTCATCCGCTTCCTTCTGGGTCTTCTTGCCCAGAAGCACGGGAGCCATGGTGATATTCTTTCCCACAGTCATATTGGGAAATACGTTGAAGTGCTGGAACACCATGCCCATCTTCTGGCGGTGCACATTGATGTTCACGCTCTTGTCAGTAATGTCAACACCTTCAAAATAAATCTTGCCCTCATCCGGGATTTCCAGCAGGTTCAGACACCGGAGAAAGGTACTTTTTCCGCCGCCGGACGGACCGATGATGGAAACCACCTCTCCCTGGGACACAGTCTCGCTCACGCCTTTGAGCACATGAAGGTCGCCGAATCTTTTATGTAAATTTTCTACTTTTAACAGCTCTTTATTGTCAGTCACTTGCTCTCATCCTCCTTTCCATTGCCAGCACGCATTTCGACAGGCTGAACGTCACCACAAAGTAGATGACGCCAACGATGATTAGAGGCTCAATGGTCAGATAAAGAGCTCCGGAAATGGATTTGTACTGGGTCATCAGCTCGCCCACGAAGAACGTGGATGCCAGTGATGTCTCCTTGATCATGGTTACAAACTCGTTGCACAGAGCGGGAAGAATGTTCTTTACCGCCTGAGGCATGATCACGTGAACCATGGTCTGGTGGCTGTTTAAGCCCAGGCTGCGGGCCGCCTCCGTCTGTCCCTTATCCACGGCCTGGATACCGGCACGGATAATCTCCGACACGTAAGCCGCAGAGTTCAGGCACAGAGCGATGGTAATGCAGGTAAACTTGCTGGGCTCCCAGAAGTACAGCAGGTCCGGAAGCAGGAAATAGAAGAAATACAGCTGCAGCAGCAGAGGCGTGCCGCGGACAATTTCCACAAAAATTCCCACCACCGCGGAAAGGGGACGCACATTTCCCACCTTCCACTTGCTCATTCTCATCAGCGCCAGGAAGAAGCCGATAATACAGCCTGCCAGCACAGTGATAAAGCTGAGAAGCAGAGTATATCCCAAACCGGTGAGGAACAGGTTCCAGTAACCGTTCCAGACTTTTACAATATTTTCTATCACAGAAGTATCCTCCTTTTATTACTGGGTCAGGCCGAGAGCGTTAGCCTGCTCCACTGCCTCATCCCACCACTGCTTGTAGAGGCCTTTATCCATCACATCGTCGATGATCCGGTTGATCTCCGCCAGCAGCTCATCCTGTCCCTTGGTCACAGCAACCACGTTGCCCTGGGACTCATACTCAAAGTAGAAATCTGCCATGGCCAGCTCCGGATAGTTCTCCGTATAGGACTCGCCCACGGCATCCGCCACAGCCACAGCGTCCACCTTGCCGGTGGTCAGCATCATGATTCCGTCGTTAATGCTGGTGATCACTTCCATCTGCGCATCCGGAAGCTGCTCCGTCACCAGATTCTGCTGAAGGGCTCCGTTCTGAGCTGCCACCTTCTTGCCGGCAAAATCCTCCGCTGTCTGATACTGATCCGCATTCTCTTTCAGCACCAGAAGTCCCTGATCCTTTCCGTCAGAGCTCTCTGCCCTGTAATAATTGGAAAGACCCATGTTTTCTTCCCTCTCCGGAGTCTTCGCGAAGCCGGAAATGGCAATATCCACTTTTCCAGTGCTGATGGCCGCCTCCACTGCGGAGAAGTCCATGGCCTCCAGCTGAAGCTCCACGCCCATCTGCTCTGCAATATATTTTCCAAGCTCAATCTCTGCTCCCAGATACTTTGTCTCGCCGGAGCTCACATCCTGAAACTCATAGGGGGCGAAATCCGGGCTGGTAGCCATTACCAGGACACCCTTTTCCTTGATAGTTTCCAGCTTATTTTCCTCTTTGCTGCCGCTGCATCCCGCTGCAGAGACAAGCGCCAGTCCCATAGCCGCCAGTACGATTGCTTTTTTCATATCCTGTATCCTCCTCATGAATTTGAATCATTGTTTTTGTCTTCTACACACTATACTGCATAATTATGAATTTGTAAATAGTTTTTTATTCATAAGATTGTTCTTTTTTTTGTCCATAAATTGGGGATATTTCATAGTTTTCGTTCCATTTTCCCTCACAAAAGAAATATTTATTCATTTTCCCTGCATATATGCACCAGTATGCCGAAGTCTGCCGCCGGCTCCGTACCGAAAACTTCCTTGTTTTTCCCACTCTTATCCATTAGAATAGTGCAGTAAAGGAGATGGAAAAGTATGGATCTGAAACAACTGGAATATATCGTAATGATCGCCGAGGAAAACAGCATCACAAAAGCGGCAGAGCGGCTGTTTATCACCCAGTCCGGCTTAAACCAGCAGCTGCTCAAGCTGGAGGCGGAGCTGGGCATCCAGCTGTTCCACCGCTCAAAAAATGATTTCCGTCTCACGGAAGCCGGCCAGGTATACGTCTCCTACGCGAAAAAAATTCTTCAGCTGAAGCACGAAGCCTACAATATTTTAAATGATATGGCCGACAACAAGACCGGCACTCTCCGGATCGGCCTGACTCCGGAGCGGGGAACCCCCATGTTCATGAGCATTTATCCCGACTTCTACGCCCGGTATCCCCGCATCACCATCGAACCTCTGGAGATCGGGGTGAAGGAACAGCTCTCCCGGATCTCCAAAGGCTATCTGGATCTGGGCTTTGTCACCGTCACCGACCGGGACAGATCCTCCTTCGAGTACGTTCATCTTCTGTCGGAGGAGCTGGTGCTGGCCATTCCCCGAACCCATCCCGCGGCGGCCGCGGCCGCCGCCCCCGGAGAACCCTTTCCGGTTATCAGCCTGGAAGAGTTTAAAAACAACCGGTTCGTGCTTATGACCAAGGGATCCACCATGAGAAACCTGATCAATCCCCTGTTCAAGGAAGCCGGATTCCGGCCGGACATCCTGTTTGAATCCGCCAGCAACTTTACTCTGCGTTCCATTGTCAAACGGCGCCTGGCCTGCACCATTCTTCCCGCCGCCTACGCCGGCCCGGATCCGGACATCGCCTATTTCCGTCTGCCCTCTCATCCGTCCTGGGAGCTGACCGCCGTATACAAAAAAGGTTCCTACCAGATGAAAGCCGCAAAGGACTTTATTCAGCTGGCCGAAGAATACTGGAATCAGCACCCTTATCTGACAGAAGAGCCGTGAAAACTTCCACGGCTCTTCTCCTTTTTTCTTATTTTCTTTTTCCCAGCATCCGGATCAGGTACAGGAACAGGTTGATAAAGTCCAGATACAGCTCCAGCGCCGCGAAAATGGAAGCCTTCGCCGCCATCTCCGGCCGTCCGGAATAGATCTGATGGAACTCACGGATCTTTTTCGTATCGTAGGCCGTGATCACCAGGAACAGGAAAATTCCCAGGGTGCAGATGGCCGTCTCAAACTGGCTCAGATTGATAAACATGGACAGGATCCAGAACGCCGCCAGGAATACCAGACCGCCCAGCATAAAGGATCTCAGCCGGCTGAAATCCGCGTTGGTGGTATAGCCCAGCACCGCCATAATCCCGAAAAACAGGGCTGTGGCTCCAAACGCAAATACCAGGCTGGTCACCTGATAGATCAGGAACACTGAGGAGAACACAATGCCGTTTAACGCTGAGTACAGGAAAAACATGGCTCTGGCCGTCCCCACAGACATTTTCTCCACTCTGGCGGACATGTAGATCACCACTCCCAGCTCCGCCAGCAGAAGAATCATGGGGAAATAGGGAATCATAAACAGGTAAAACACATATCCCGTCACATAGCCGAACACAGCCACCGCGAAGGTCATGAGCAGTCCCGCAAACATCCATCCGAACGTCTTCGCCGTGTAATGTCCCAGAGAATCTGTCCTGTAGCCTTCTGCAGAAGGATAATATTCACTTCCGTTCATATTCATACTCCATTCCTCCTTACTTTTCAGAATATTACAGTCACTATACCACAAATGCACTGCAAATAAAAGCTTTTTTGCAAATTCTTTTCCAGACGCAGACGGCGCGGCAGAACACCGCCCGTTCTGCCGCGCCGTACGACGTCACATCTTTCCAATGGACTTCATATATTCCTCATACCACTCGTCCCCGAACTTGATCCTCATACACTGAAGGATCAGCTGGACGCTCTTCTCATCGCCCAGACGGGAATTGTTGATGGTGATATCGTAGTTCACCGGATTGGTCCAGTAATTGCCGCCGGTGTAATATTTATAGTAGTCGGCCCGGTACTTGTCCGTGCGGGTGATCAGCTCATCCGCCTCCTCCAGAGTGATGTCATCCATCCGCTCCATCACCCGCTGCAGGCAGTAAGCTCTGGGCGCTTCCACGTAAACACTCACCACATTGTCGTAGTCCTTCAGGACATAATCCGCACATTTCCCCACGATAATGCAGCTCTCGGAATCCGCCAGCTTTTTGATGATCGTGCTCTGAAAATCAAACAGCCGGTCATCGGACACAAATCGGGACAGATGGCCGCTGGTCCGAAATTTTTTCGGAAGGGCAAGAAGCTGCTTTTCAATCAGATTTCCCTGCAGAGTCTCGTCTGCTTCCTTGAAATAATGCTCTGGATAGCCGCTGTACTGGGCGGCCAGTTTCAGGATTCGGTTGTCGTAGCTGTGAATGTGAAGCTCATCCGCCAGCTTTGCGGCAATCTGCCGTCCTCCGGAGCCAAATCCCCTCGCAATGGTTACCACAAAGTTTTTCATCCCTCAACCCCGCTCCTTTTTCAGCTGATTTTCTCTCCGTTGATCACTACTAACAGCGGTTTGGAGGCGATCTCCATGGGAGAGCCCTCAAACACTACCACATCTCCGTCTTTTCCAACTTCCAGGGAACCTACCCGGTCGGCCACTCCCAGATGTTTCGCCGGGTTGATGGTGATGGCCTTCAGCGCCTCGTAGGGATCCATTCCCGCTTTCACCGCAAATCCGGCGCACAGGGGCAGATACTGCTGGGGAGTCACCGGCGCGTCCGTGATGATGGATACCTGACAGCCGGCCGCCGCCAGAATGCCGGGGGTCTCCCAGGTCTTATTCTTCAGCTCCACCTTCGTCGCATTGCCAAAGGACGGTCCAACGGCGCAGGGGAATCCGGCCTTCACCATCTCATCCACGATCAGATGGCCTTCCGTGCAGTGCTCCAGGGTCATATCCACATCGAATTCCTTGGCGATCCGAATAGCCGTGAGAATGTCGTTGGCCTGATGGGCATGAGCCTTCAGAGGAATCTTCTTCTCCAGAACGGGGATCATGGCCTCCAGTTTCATATCAAAGGCCGGTCTCTTTAAGGGGTCATCCCCGGCCGCCTCTTTTCTGGCCTTATAGTCCTGGGCTCTCATCAGCATCTCTCTGAGCTTGGAAGCCGTGGACATGCGGGCGTAATTGTTTACGTCCTTGTAGCAGCGCTTCGGATTTTCGCCAAAGGCGCATTTCATGGCGATGGGATTCTTCACGATCATATCGTCCACGCAGTGTCCCGCCGTCTTGACCGCAAAGAAGGTGCCTCCCAGCACGTTGGAGCTTCCGGGGCCGGTGCCTACGCAGGTTACGCCGCCCTTTGCCGCCATGGCCACCGACGGATCCATGGGATTGAAGCTGTCGATGCCTCTCAGCTGGGGAGTGCAGATGTCATTTCTCTCGTTGTAGTCCTGGCCCTCAAAGCCGATGCCGTAGCCGTCCAGTCCCAGGTGGCTGTGAGCGTCCACAAATCCGGGATAAACGTCCTTTCCGTCGGCATCGTAAACCTGGGCGCCTTCCGGAATGTCCAGGTTCTTCCCGATGGCGGTGATCTTTCCGCCGTCCATCAGGATATCCCCCTCATAGGCTTCCGGATTCACCATGTCATGAATGATTCCGTTTCTGATACAAAGCATGTCTCTCTCCTCCTCTTTTTTCTTTCATTTTATCGCAGAGCCGCTCAAAAAAACAGTCCCATTTGGCTTTATCGGCTGTAATCCAGAGTTACGGTTCCGTCCTCGTTGTAAATGACTGCCTCCTGGCTCATCTCCAGCCGGTCAATGGCCGCCAGATACTCTTCCTTGGATTTGAAGCAGGGCTTTGCCTCCGCAATCACCTTTTTCGCCAGCTCCCCGCCGCCGGAAAGCAGCATATCCGCCGCAACCGCCAGACACTGGGCCGGTCTCACACAGGCCAGCTCCTTGTCCTTAATATAGTAATCGCAGCCGTGTCCGGTGCCCACAGCGCCGGAGGCGTGGGGATGAACTGCCGGCATAATGGCGGACACGTCTCCCATATCGGTGCATCCCGTGCCCCAGACATCCGTTCTCTCCACGGAATCCGGTCCGGCCACCGCCTCCATGGCGGCCGCCACCACGTCCGACATGTTGGGATCGTTGTTTAAGGGGAAGTATCCCGGCCGGTCATTCAGCTCCAGACGGCATCCGATGGAGGCCGCAGCTCCCGCCAGAGCCAGGTTCACCTTTTTATTGTATCTGTAAATGCTGTCGTAGGAGGCGCCTCTCACATAGCTCTCCACCTTCGCCGCCTCCGGAATGGCATTGACCGCAAGGCCTGCCTCCGTGATGATGGGGTGGAAGCGGATGTGCTCATCGTCCACAAAGGTTTCCCGGATGGCGTTCACCGCGTTCAGACCGCAGGTGGCCGCATACAGGGCGTTGACCCCCTTCTCCGGCGCGCCGCCGGCGTGGGCGGATACCCCTTTAAACAGGATGTTTTTCGTCACGCAGCCGTTGCAGCCCGCGTTGATATTTAAGGCTTTCCCCTCTTTCAGGCTGCCGGAATGGATCATCATGGCCATATCCACCCCGTCCAGATAGCCCCGGTAGATAAACTCCACCTTACCGCCGAAATACCGGATGATGCCTTTCTTTCTCAGTTCCTCCCGATACCCCAGCTCAATCAGCTCCTCCGCCGGAACCGCGATAAAGCGGATGGAACCGCACATTCCCTCCAGAGCTCCCGGCTCCTTCATCGCCGCCGCCACTCCGATGAGGGTGGCGCACTGGGCGTTATGCCCGCAGGCGTGGACCGCGGCGGTCTCCGGATTCGCATCCGGGTGATTTCTCACAATGAGAGAATCCAGCTCTCCCAGAATAGCCACCTTCGGACCGGGTTTTCCCGTATCCAGATCCGCGTAGAATCCCGGGATGTTCTCTGCCAGCACCGGCTCGTAGCCCAGCTCTCTGAACTGCTTTTCCAGGTAAGCGGATGTATTCCATTCCCGGTATCCGGTCTCCGGATGGGTCCAGATATAATCCGCCGTCTCATATATCCGTTCTCTGTGTTTTGCTGTCATCTGCGCCAGCTGCTCTGCTCTGTTCACGAAAAACGCCTCCTCTTTTTCTGTCTCTGCTCTGTTTGTACAGGAATATTCCGTCTGTATTGGGATGTTTTATTCGTACAGGAAGCAGGCCACCATGTGGTGGTCGCCCACATCCACCAGTTTGGGGATCTCTTTTTTGCACCGCTCCGTACAGTTGGGGCAGCGGCCCGCCAGCGGGCATCCCACCTGATCCCCGATGGGGCTGGGGATA
>NBJMR02800__coassemble_1529_pt1 | contig 32420 bp, 29 predicted proteins | sample NBJMR02800__metabat2_low_PE_040 | metagenome-assembled genome bin NBJMR02800 | reverse complement strand
AGCAATGCATGGAGCTGACTGCTACTAATCGGTCGAGGGCTTGACCAAAAGCTTAAGAGATTAAGCAAGCGGCAAAGTTGGATATAGAGTTTTACATGTGTGGTTTTGAGGGTATAGTATTTACCCTGTATTCCTCCTTAGCTCAGTCGGTAGAGCATGCGGCTGTTAACCGCAGTGTCGTTGGTTCGAGTCCAACAGGGGGAGCTGAGAGCATGAGGCAAGTTTAGAGAATGCTCGAATGAGGCCCCATGGTCAAGCGGTTAAGACATCGCCCTTTCACGGCGGTAACACGAGTTCGAATCTCGTTGGGGTCATTAACCAAAAGCGAATAAAATATGGCGACATAGCCAAGTGGTAAGGCGTGGGTCTGCAACACCCTGATCACCAGTTCGAATCTGGTTGTCGCCTCTCAAGAAAAATCTCAAAAACCTTGTGAAATCAAGGGGTTTGAGATTTTTTTTGTTGCATTTTAATGTTTGCGCTTGTTTGCGCGGTCTTTTGAAAAATTTCTGCCGGGACATAGTCCCGGCAGAATCAGGCCAACACACTGCGCAAAGCTGTCAGTAATGTTTCCAGAGATACTGCTTGTTCGGCGTGGCGGGGAGGCTGGAAGCAGATGGAGTAGTATACCGTCCAGGATGGTACGGCAGGGCTGACGGCAATGTGTTCCCGGGCAGACTGGATGGTTTTTTGCGAAAGAAATGCGCAGCTGTGTCCGGCGGTTATCATGCTGACGACGGTGGACAGATCTGGGGCTGTGCAGACCATCTTAGGATGCAGTCCGGCGGCGGTCAGGCTTTCCTGTTCCCAAAGGCTCTGTATACCGGCACCCTGAAGGGAAAGAAAGCACAGGGGAAGCAGATTCGAGGGAAGGGGATGCTGGGCCCATATATGGGGAAGAGCAAAATGGCAGACATCCTGCCGAAGCGTCTGCTGCTTCCAGGGACCGGCGGGCAGGGGACCGCGGTGGACAAGAAAAAGAGCATCTGTTTGTCCGGCCTCCAAGGAACGAAAAGCTTCCTCTTCCCCGCAGGGGGTCAGCTGTATCTGAATGTTTTGATTCAGGGAGGGCAGTACAGTTTTTTGGAACCACTCAAGATTATCTGGTGGGGTGCAGAGGCGCAGACGCCGCTGTTTTTGCTGCTTGATTTCTTCGATCTGTTTTCGGGTCTGGGCTTCGGCGTGGAGAATGGCGCGGGCGGCGTTGAAAAAGATGATGCCCTCTTCCGTAGGCAGAAGAGACCGCCCTTTTTTCTGAAACAGCTTGACCTTCAGCTCCTGCTCTGCCCTGGCCAGGTGGTAGGATAATGATGGCTGAGACAGGTAGAAGCGCTCGGCTGCCCGGGTCAGACTGTGTTCCTCTTCAATGGCGATGAGATATTCTAATACCTGTGTGGTCACGATGATGCCTCCTTCATCGGTTCGGATTCCTGAATGTCTGGAATGGGGTAGTCCGGCTCAAATTCCTGGAAGATGCGGCGCAGTTTTTCCGGCCACAGAAAGTTGGTCAGTTTATTTGAATTTTTGCTGTCCCACAGTCGGGTTTTCAAATAGATTAAGTAACGCTCAGCTTCTGTCAACTGATGTCCGCTGCGCCAGGCTACTGCAAAAAAGAGATAAGCAGGATCCTTCAGGCGGAGATAGACAACGTCTTTGGAAGGCTTGGCATAATAGGCCGGGATTAGCCCTGCCCCTGCGCCGGAATGGACCATTTCATTGACCATGACAATGTTGCTGGACTGAAATACGATGACGGGATTAAATCCGCATTGGCTGAACAGCTGTTGACTGGCCTGACCAATGGTGCTGTCGGAGCTCATCAGAATAAAAGGGATGTCTTGGAGTTCCGACAGATTGATCTGCGCCGCCTGCGCCGCTTCCTGGGAGGCATAAGGGGCAAGCCTGTGGAAAGCGGGCAGCGCCAGCACGATTTCCTCCTGTTGTGTGGGTAAAAAACAGAGGGAATCATCAGGGACGTGGTTCGAAATGGTGGCAAAGCACAGATCCAGCTTTCCCGCCTGCAGCATCTCAAGAATTCCCGGCATATAGCCTTCTATGGGGTCAATTTCCTGTTGGGGAAACTGTTTGATGAATGATTGATAAAGGGCGGCTAAACACTGAACACCGCGGTGAGGAGATACGCCCACCCGGATGCTTTGTTTTTTCTGAAGATGTCGGTTTTGAATCATATCCTGGGCGCGGGTCTGCAGGATCAGTACCTGGCGGGCCATTTGCAGATAGGCGGCGCCGGCCTCTGTGGGAAACATTCGGCGCTGGCGGCGTTCAAACAGCGGGGTTCCCAGTTCGCGTTCCAGTTCATGCAGATAGTCGCTGATTGAGGGCTGGGAAACTCCTGACCGCCGGGCGGCAGCGGACAGGCTGCCAGTCTCGGCAATGGCAATGAAGTATGGTAGCTGCTTGAGATTCATGAAAATACCCTTCTTTCGGCTTCCGGCTGTTTTTGGGAGCAAACAGAAACAAAAATTTATTCTTATAATATAAAACGCCAGGGGAATTTGTCAATTCTCCGTATAAAATTTAGCTTTTCTATTTTTTTCTATAGGTTTTCTCTATGATTTCTCCAAGTTTTTACAGATTGCAGTTCACAACATCTATATGTAAAATTAATACAGAAATTGACGGAGATACATAAAAAAACTGTGAAAAAAGACCATAAAGAGGTCTCTGTACGGCAGGGCCCGCCGGATGCAGCAGGATTGAAGTGCCTTCGTCAGCTTTGGAAAATAATCCTTATTTTCTGTCTCTGGGAAAGGAGGCCCTGTAAAAATGAATATTAATCTTATTATTACGCTCTTAGTTATGATCTTTATGATCGTTTCATTCGTAATTCAGAAATGGTCTTATGGTCTGACTGCCATGACATGTGTTGTTGTACTGACACTGGCCGGGGTAATTGATGTACAGACGGCATTCTCTGGTTTTTCTAACACAACTACCGTCTTGATTGCGACCATGATCGTAATTGCCGGCCAGCTGAGCCGTACCAGCTTGATTTCACGAATTCGGAGTCTGATGGCAAAGGCACAGAATAAGGGCGGATTTCTGCTGATTCTGCTGATTTGCGCGTTTACTGCTCTTCTGACTCAGCTGATGGGCATGACCGCCGTTATGGCAATTATGCTTCTGTTTGTTCAGACACTGAAGGATGATGATGCTTCTGGCATTTCCCAATCCAAGATGATTTTTCTGTGTGCCACAATGATCTGTACCTGGTTTGGCCGTTTTCCAATTGGTATGGGCGCGGCGCTGCCGCTGACTACCAATGCTTATTATGAAGGACTGGTAGGCGGCGATTCCTCGCAGCTTCTGGGTATCTTTGATTTTATGAAGGTTGGTTTGCTTCCCTCCATTATCGGCACGATTTATTGTCTGTTTGCCTGGCGGCTTGTTCCCAAGCAGGAGCTGCGGACGGATGCTATTGATCTGGGAGTGGCAGGCAAGCAGGGCGGCCAGGCGGTAATGTCTCAGACTCATGAGATGATTGTGTACCTGGGATTCCTGGTAACTCTTGTTTCTTTCTTCTTCTCCAATCGTCTGGGCAGCTATGTATATCTGATTCCGGCAGTCATTGTTATTGTTTTTATCTTTACCGGCGTCATGACCAGCCGGGAAGCCATTGCCGGCCTGACGGGAGATATGATCTGGATGGTAGCGGGCGTTCTGGTATTCTCTACCGCTCTGAGTCAGTCTGGGGCAGGAGAGTATATCGGCAACCTGGTTCTGAGCCTTCTGGGCAGCAATCCCAGCGGACTGACGGTAACCATTGTCTTTACGGTAGTGGCAACGATTATGACCACCTTTATGTCGAATAACGGTACAGTGGCAATTCTGACTCCGATTGCGGCATCCACAGCGGTAGCTGGAGGAATGGATCCGCGGGCAGTTGTGTCTCTGGTTTCCATGGCTTCCTGCCTGGCAATCGCATTCCCCACAGGATGCTCTGCTGCTACGATTGCATTTGCCGTGGGCGGCTTCAACCCTATTAAAATGTTGAAGTTTACATTGCCTTATAATATTATTATGATGGTTTCGCTGATTATCAGCGCGAATATTTTCTTCCCGGTGTACGGGTGATTGAATGGAGGGTTTAACAATGGCTTTGACGCAGTCTGACAAAGAATATTACAGAGAGGTTCTGGAACGTACCAGCGGCCACCGGGCAAGAGAGAGGGTCATTCCCCTGAAGTATGCGGCTTACCTGGATCAGGTGGAGCAGAGAGAAATAATTCTGCCGCTGGATGCGCCGGCCTGCCCGGTGCGGCTGGTGATTTCCACCGCTAAGGAGAAAATGGATCGGTGTCCCATCCATGTGAATATGCATGGCGGCGGGTTTGTTTATCCGCAGGACCATGATGACGATATGTATTGTGCCCATCTGGCGGCTGAGATTCACGGCATTGTGGTGGATATTGATTATGCTACTTCCTGGGATCACCCATTTCCCTGTGCCTTTGAGCAGAGTTATGGGGTAGTAAAATGGGTAGCGGAACAGTGCCAGGCGTGGGGCGGAGATCCGAAGCGGATTTCCATTGGCGGACATAGCGCCGGCGGATGTCTGACCGCGGCTATTTCCATGCGGGCTGCCGCAACGAAAGAGCTTTCGCTGTGCATGCAGATCCTGGATTATGCGGCTTTAGACAATTATCAGTCTGTTCTGCCTGGGGCAAATGAGCGGTCCAACGCGTTCTCCAAACTGTATGCAGACGGAGATGACCGTGTTCTGCAGCTGCCGTTCTGCAGCCCTGCCTTTGCTACGGATGATATGTTGAAGGAGCTGCCGCCTACTCTGATTATTAATGCCGGGCATTGTCCATTTAAAAAGGATAATGAAACCTACGGCCTGCGCATGGCGGCAATGGGAACAGAAGTGACGATTAAGTGCTTTATGGACAGCCCTCACGGTTTCACGGTTCGGATGGCAGGAGAGTGGCAGCAGGCCCAGGAATTGATTATCCGCGCCATTAAAGAAGCCAGCCTGTAAGGGCGTGATCAAATGAAGCTGGAAGGAGGATTCGTTTTATGCCTTTAACGGAACAACGGAAAAAAGAATTGTTTGAGGTGCTGGACCGTACTTCTCCGCGCCCCAAAAATGCACCGGCTCCGGAATATCCTCAGGAATACAAGGATTTTCTGAAGCTGAGTGAGGAAGAGATTTTAACCCGCGAGGCGGATGGCTACAGCTATACGCTGTACATTTACCGGGCGAAGAATCGTGAAAAGAACTGCCCGATTCATATTAATATTCATGGGGGCGGCTTTGTTGCGCCCCATGCGCCCTGTGATTCCATGTTCAGTTCTTACCTTGCCCATGAGATCGGCGGTATTGTGGTGGATCTGGATTATACTACGTCGAGGGAGGCGTCCTGGCCGGTAGCTTTTGACCAGTGCTATGATGCGGCTCAGTACACCTTTGACCAGTGTGAGGCATGGGGCGGTGATAAGGGCCGGATCTCCATAGGCGGTTACAGCGCCGGGGGAGCGCTGACTGCCGGCATTGCTTTGAAATCCGGAGAAAGCGGAGACTTTCGTCTGTGTCTGCAGGTACTGGGCTATCCGCCCCTGGATAATCTTATTCATCCTTTGTACAAAAAGGATGGATACCGCCGGGTATTGGCGGCGGAGCGGGAGCTGGCGTTCACGGAACTGTATTTCGGAGGGGATAAGGAAGGCATGGCATGTCCTTATGGTTCTCCGGTATATGCTTCAGATGAACAGCTTCGTCTGGTTCCCCGGGCGCTGGTAATCTCTGCGGGAGGATGTAATTTCCGCTATGAGGATGAGGAATACGCCGGAAGGATGGCTTCTGTGGGAGTTGAGGTGACCGTGAAGCGCTTTCCGAAAGCAAGCCACGGCTTTATTCCTCATTTCGGAGAATATTGGAAAGAGGCCGTTGACTTGATTGCGCGGAGTATCCGCAGCGCCAGAGTTTAAATTAGAGTTTCTGTTATTGAAAAGGTCCCGGAAATCTGGAAATTGCCAGGTTTCCGGGACCTTTTCTTTTTTAGTCGCTGTTTCTGCGGATTTTCCGAGGCTCATATGTTTCTGCAGCTTTCCGCAGGTTCTTGTAAATGGCCGTCAGGTAGAATATAATGGGTTATATTTGGCAGATGAGAGGAAGAAGGGATAACATGGGATCGGTTAATTTGAATAATGATGAAATTCCGTTTCTGGCGGTGCCGCTGCCGGAAGACATTTTGAAGTTAAAGTGGGCCGGTGAATTTGAACAGGCGGACCGGGTCATTGACCGGAGATTGAAAAAGGATCTTCCAGAGGGGCTGAGAAAAAGGCTGATGCTGGAAAAAGAAATGTTAAAGCAGATTCCGGGGCAGTATCCTTATACCTGGGAGAAAGCGCTGCAGCGGATGAGAGACAATATCCGGGATTTCAGGGAAGAAGAACTGAAGGAACTCTGGGAGGAGGATGCGGCGGACTGGATTTTCATCCGCGGGGAGGTTCACTTCCGGGACAATTTTCTGGAAAATATTGTGAAGACCAGGGAAGAGTACCGGAAGAGAATTTTAGATCTGCGGCTGGACGGAGAGAACGTCCACGGGGAGATTCTGGATCGGACCATAGAAGAGATGAGGAAAAACGGGCATCTGGCAGAAGAGATCCGGATGAAAATACGGCTGCGGATAAAAGAAGAGGCGGAGCGGGAGAATGCCCGGATCAGGGTTTACCTTCCGGTTCCCCTGGAGTATGAGCAGATCCGGAATGTCCGCCTGACGGCGGTACGGATCGGGGGGCAGCCGGCGAAGGCAGAAGAGTATACGCTGGCGCCGCCGGACAGTGAGCAGAGGACTGTCTGCATGGAGACGGTTCACCGGCGGGGGCAGGAGTATGAGATCCAGTTTTCCTTTGAGAATCATATGAAATATGTGGATCTGAGTACGTCCAAGGCTCTGGAGCTGGCTGCCGGGGGAGAATGGGAAATGGGATTGGGAATCCACGATCCCTCCCGCTATCTGGGGGAACGGCTGCCTCACATCCGTTTCACCCCTTATATCCGCGGTCTGGCCCGGGAAATTGTGGGAGAAGAGAAGAATCCTCTGGCGAAGGCGCGAAAGATTTATGATTTTATCACAACCCATGTAAATTACTCCTATGTGAGAAGCTATCTGACTCTGGAAAATATTCCGGAAGAGGCGGCGGTGTCCCTGAAGGGGGACTGCGGCGTGCAGGCCCTTCTCTTCATCGTCCTCTGCAGGGTGTCGGGAATTCCCGCCAGATGGCAGAGCGGGCTTTTTACCGCTCCCCACAAGGCAGGCTGCCACGACTGGGCCCAGTTTTACATAGCGCCCTTCGGATGGCTGTTTGCGGACTGTTCCTTTGGGGGATCGGCCCGCCGGAATCACTCCGACTCCCGGTGGAACTTTTATTTTGGCAATCTGGATCCCTTCCGCCTTCCGGCGGCCCGGGAATTTCAGGCGGATTTTGTTCCGGCCAGCCGCTTTCTGCGCAGCGATCCCTATGACAACCAGACCGGGGAAGTGGAGTACGAGGACCGGGGGCTTCTGCGGGGAGAGTATGAGACAAGCTTCCTCATCGAAAGGATTTCTCCTCTGGCATGACAGGGCAGAGAACAGGGCTTTCCCGGAAGAGAGTTATTCATTATAGAAAATTTTTCATTGCAAGGAGAAAATCATGAGAATACTGCTGATCCGGCACGGAGATCCGGACTATGAACACGACACGCTGACAGAAAAGGGACGCAGGGAGGCGGCCCTTTTGGCGGAGGCAGCGCCTGACATGAACCTGGGAACCTGTTTTGTGTCCCCGCTGGGGCGCGCGCAGGCCACTGCCTCCTACAGCCTGAACAAACTGCACCTCACTGCTGAGACCCTGGATTGGCTGAGAGAGTTTCCCGCCAGAATGGATCTGAAGGCTCATCCGGAGTTCAGATCTGTGTATATGAATGTGAGCGGCCAGGACGGGAAGCGGGGAATCTGGGACGTGGTCCCCGGATACTGGACGGAGCGTCCGGAATATTTTGACCGGGAAAAATGGAGAGAGTCGGAGATTGCCCGCTGTACGGATGTGGCGGAGACCTACGACCGGGTTGCCGGAGCGTTTGACGATTTTCTGGCGGACCGCGGCTATGTGAGAGAGGGCAGCCACTACCGGGCGGAAAAGGCAAACAGGGAAACGGTCACGTTTTTCTGCCATTTCGGGATCAGCTGCGTACTGCTGTCCCATCTGTGGAGTGTGTCCCCCTTTATCCTGTGGCACAGCCTGGCCCTGGCGCCAACTTCAGTCACAGAAGTGGTGACGGAGGAGCGGCAGAAGGGGATCGCTTATTTCCGGGGACTGAGGGTGGGGGATATTTCCCATCTGTATGCAGGACATGAGCCGGCCTCTTTCTCCGCCAGATTTCAGGAAGTATATGATGATTCCGGAAATCCGTGAAATTCCGGGACCGGAACCGTTTCGGTTCCGACAGACAGGAAAAAACGCCTCCGCCCCGCGGCAGATCTGCTGCGGGGCGGAGGCGTTTCATAATCGGCTTATCTGCAGTTTAAAATATAATCCAGGCCGTCTTCTCTGGCGTTGAGGATCAGCTCTTCCGAGTAGCCGGCCTGTTCGGTCATTTTGATGGCTTCGGAGAGCTCTCCCACGTCGTAGTAGACGTGGGCGTCGCTGCCCAGAATGATGGGGAGCCGGTACTCCCTGGCGATAGCCAGCCAGGCGGCCACATTTTTTCTGGCGTTCTGGCGGCCGGACCGGGGGTTGAAGGAGGAGTTGTTCACCTCCAGGGCTACCCGGTTTTCCAGGGCGGCGGGGATCAGCCGGTCATATTCCAGGGGATAGCGGTCGTCGTCCGGATGGCCGATGATCTTCACATAAGGGTTTTTCATGGCGCCGATCAGGGCGTCCGTATTTTCTCTGGGGGAGCCTGGACGGATGCAGGGAACGTGGAGGCTGGCGATGACGTAGTCCATCTTTTTAAGGGTACATTCCCCCAGGTCCAGAGTCCCGTTAAAGTCCATAATGTTGGCTTCCACGCCGGTATATATTTTTACGCCCATCAGTTCCCGGCGGATGGATTTGAAGTTTCCAAAATAAATTTCCTGGGCGGAACCCGGCATGGCCGGGGCGTGGTCGGACATACCCATGGCATAGAGGCCTTTAGCGGCAGCCTCCTCCACATTTTCTTTAAAGGTGCTGAAGGCATGGCCGCTGGCCACGGTGTGGGTGTGCATATCAAAACAGATTTTCATGGTTATTCATTCCTATGCGCTTAAAGTAAGGGAAATGTGATCTCCCGGATTGTATTCGGTCTGGCTGCTGTCGTACACGGTGAGAATGTCGTCGCGGTACTGGATGGAGTAGTGGATTTCCCTGCCGTTATACTGCTTGTTGGTGATTACGCCCGGGATTCCCTCTCCATCCGGATGGATGGAAAACTGCTCCGGACGGACGGGGTAGAGGCCTTTGGAGCGGAACTCCATGGGGATCATGGGGTTTTTCAGCAGAAGGCCCTCGTTGTTCAGCAGGAAGGAATCGTCGTGCCACTGACCTTTTAAAAGGTTGCAGCGGCTGACGAAGGTAGCTGCAAACACAGTCTGGGGATCCATATAGATTTCTCTGGGCGTGCCCACCTGTTCGATCTGACCGTCCTTCATGATAATGATCCGGTCCGCCATGGCGAGGGCCTCGCTCTGATCATGGGTGACGTAGAGGATCGTGGCGCCGGTGAGCTTGTGAATGTTCTGAATCTCCCGGCGCATTTCTATTTTGAGCTCCGCATCCAGGGCGCTTAAAGGTTCGTCCATGAGAAGGATGGAAGGCTTTCCGACGATTGCCCGGGCAAGGGCGACGCGCTGGCGCTGGCCGCCGGAGAGTTCCCCGGGGAGCCGCGTCTCATAGGGTTTTAAGCCGGTGCAGCTGATGGCCTGCTCAACGGCAGCTTCCTTTTCTGCCCGGGACATATGCTTGTGGCGGGGGCTTTTTAAAGGAAATTCCACGTGCTGGCGCACCGTCATGTGGGGCCACAGGGCGAAGGACTGGAACACCATGCCCAGATCCCTCTGTTCCACGGGAGCCATATGCCCCTGGCCGGAATAAATCTGGTCGTTTAAACGGACGATGCCTGTGGTGGGCTCGATAAAACCGCCCACAATGCGCAGAAGAGTGGTTTTTCCGCAGCCGGACGGCCCCAGGATGGCGATAAATTCCCCGTCCCGGATATCCAGGTTAATTTCCTTGAGCGCCTGGGTTTTGCTGAAGTTTTTTGTTACCTGCTGTATATGTAGGCTCATAGCCCGATACCTCCCTGTATTCAGATTTCAGTTTCTTCCGGTTTGCCACGCAGTAGCCGGCAACCACCAGAAGAGTTACGATGACGGACATGGCCGCCGCCAGGTTGTAGTCGCCGCCCTGCTGATAGTTAAAGATCGTCAGGCCGATGGTTCTCGTTCCCGCGGAAGCCAGCATGGATGACAGGGTCAGCTCCGTGAGAGCGGGCACAAAGATCATAAATGCGCCGGATAAGATGGGCCCCGTCAGCAGAGGAATGAGAATCCGGAACCACCTGGAGAAAAATCCCCGCCCGGATGCGGCGCAGGCCTCCTCCATGGCCGGATCGACGGTGAGAAGGGCGGTGGTGCTGCCCTTGATCTGAAGGACCAGATACCGGGTGATATAGGCGATGATCAGAATGTTGATGGTTCCGTAAATGCCCGGACGGAAGCCGGGTACAGGTTCCACCCAGTGGAAGATCATGGCCAGGGCCAGGACGATGCCCGGGATGGCGTAGGTTAAGGACGCGCATTTTTCCAGAACAGCTGCCGCCCGGCTTTTCTTTCTCAGCTTCGCGTAGGCGATGGCGGTTCCGGCCACAATGCAGACGACCGTGGTGACGGCGGCCAGCAGAATGCTGTTTCTCACTGCGGTCAGCACATTCCGGTTATGAAATACAAAGGCAAAATTGCTTAAGGTCAGATTCTCCGGGGAGAATTTCAGGCCGTAGGATTTCATAAAGGAGGTGATCACCATGGACACCATGGGGATGATGTTCAGGATGAGGAGAACTGCCAGGATGCCCCATTCCAGAGCGATCCGGTGGGCCTTTCTGAAAAACACGCGGACTGAGTAGTCTTCTTTGATGCTGTCCATTCCGGCGCCCCGTTTCACAAAGAAACCTTCCAGCAGAGTGCCGGCCACGGCGATCACGGAAAGGATCAGGGAGAGGGCGGCGGCCAGCGGAAAGGCGTTGGGGCCGAATCCGATGGCGTTTTCATAAATATAGGTGCTCAGTACGGGAATTCCGGAGGAGATGCCCAGGAAAGCCGGTACGGAGAAATTGTCGATGGAAGATAAAAACGCCAGCACGCTGCCCGCGGCGATGGCGGGAAGAGCGGATACCAGGTTGATCTTGATCATGGCCTGGCGCTGGGTGTAGCCGCAGGACCGGGCCGCCCACTCCATGTCTCTGGGGATTTTCCGCAGCATATGGACCACATTGAGGTAAACAATGGGAATGTTGCAGATTCCCAGCACCAGGATGATGCCTCCCATGGAGTAGATATTTACGGCGGGAAGGCCGAGGGAGGCAAGGAGTGTGTTGAAGCTGCCCCTGGAGCTTAAAAAGCTGCTCCAGGAGAGTGTGATGATATAAGACGGAACGATAAAGGGCAGCAGAACCAGGAATTCGATCAGCCCTTTGCGCTTGATGTTGGAATAAGCGGTGAGGAAGGCCAGGCCGCTGCCGGCGGCAGCAGCCAGGACTGTGGAGGTTACCGAGATAATAATGGTATTGATGACTGCCTCATGGGTCCGCTCTTCGGCCAGAAGAGTGATGAAATTGTCCAGGCCGTAGCCGTCCCCAACGGTGACTGCCATGAGAAGCAGCCTTACCAGAGGGAGCAGGAATACCAGGACAGCCAGAAGATAAATTGCCCCCTGGGCGGCTGCCGCTCCTGTTTTGCGAGAGATTTCCATTTCAGCCTCCCGATTACTGGAACATCTCAGTGAACTGATCTTTGTCAGCGTCTCTGTTCTGATACAGTTCCTGAGTATCCCAGGTCATAAGATTGATTTCATCGATGCTTCTTAAGCCTTCCGGTACGGCAACGCCGCTCTTTACGGGAGTATAACCGATCTGGGAGGTGAGGGTCTGTCCGTCGTCAGAGAGCATATAGTCTACGAAAGCCTTCGCCAGTTCTTCGTTTTCGGTGCCGTTTACAATACCGATGGGTTCGGTGACAGCGGGAGATCCCTCCTCCGGATATACAAATTCCACGGGAGCCCCGTCGTTTTTGGAACGGATGGCCATGTAGTCAGCCAGAAGTCCGCAGGCCTTGTCCCCGGCCACAATGGCGTTCTGTACGGCGCCGTTTCCCCGGTCAACAGTGATGCCGTTGTCCTTCAGAGCCTGGTAATAGTCCCATCCCATGCCTTCTGTTCTGGTGATCACTCCCAGATTGTAGGCGGCGGCGCCGGAGTACAGGGGGCTGGGCATGATCAGGTTGTCCTTGTAGGCAGGATCCGTCAGATCGGCAAAGCTGGTGGGAGCGGTATCCACCAGATCGGTGTTGTAAGCGATGCCGGTGGTGATAACCTTTGTTCCGGTGTACATGTGATCCTTGTCAATATACTCCTCGGGGATGCCTTCCAGCTCCGGGGATTCATAGGCCATGAGAAGGTTCTGCTCTTTTAACGTCTCAAAAGTCACGTCATCGGCCACTAAAAGCACGTCGGCCAGCAGAGAACCAGCTTCATTTTCAGCCAGAACGCGGCTGACCACTTCCTCCGTGCCGGAGCGGAACACGTCCACCTGGATATCCGGCCATTTCTGATTGAACCCGTCGATCAGGGCCTGGATATCTTCCTCGGGCTGGGAGGTGTAGAGGGTGATGGAACCGGAAAGATCCTGAGAGCCTTCTGTTTCTTCCGCGGAAGTCTCAGACGCCTGGGACTGGCTGGCGGAAGTACCTTCCGCTGCTGCCGTAGTTTCCTGGGAAGAGCTCTGGCAGCCGGCTAAGGATGCGGCGACAATGCCTGCTGTGATCATTCCTGCGATTCTTTTTTTCATAGTTTTTTTCCTCCTAAAGAACAGTTTGAATAAATTTCGTATTTTCAGATGCGGTGGAAAGCTCTCTCCCAGAGTCAAAGCCTTCCATAACCAGCGGAACCCGGTACCGGGCCAGCTTGGGAAGAAGAGCTTTCATATCATAATCACCCCGGCTAAGAGGTGTATGAAACGTGTTTCCAATACGGTTGCTGATATGGATTTTGGAAATGCGGGGGCCGTAGTCCTTAAGGACGGCCAGAGCCTCCTCTTCGCTGTCGCAGTGGGCGATGTCCAGAGTGTATACAAAATTGGAGAACATATCGCCGCATACCTGCTTCATGGCTTCCATGGAGGTGACAAATTCCTTTGGAATTTTTTCCATGATCTCCAGGGAAATGTCGATCTGCAGCTTCTGCCCATACTCCAGAATCTCTTCCAGGGATTCCCGGAGAAAATCCCGGCTGTGTTCGGAGATGGCGGATATGGTGTGGTGTCCGGGATGGACAGTCACCTCATCCACTCCCAGGCTGTCCGCCAGTTCTATGGATTTTTTTACTTCTGTCACAGACTGGCGGCGGATGCCGTCGTTGATGGAAGCCAGGTTTAAATCCCAGCTCTGACTGTGGACGCAGCTTTTTAAAGGATAGAGAGCCGCCAGCCGCAGGTAGTCGTTGCGGCGGAAGCCATGATAGAAAAACTGCTGGGCCCATAGCTCGATTCCGTCCAGCCCGGAGCGGTAAGTCCAGTCAAAGATCTCCTCAAGAGAGCAATTCCACAGGAGCGGGGAACCGATGTAGATTGTTGCCATTTTTTCATCACTCCCTGTTTTTTGATGAGGCCATTATAGCAGGGGAATTGTAAAGGTTCCTATCATGAAAGTGTAAAGAATGAGTAAAATTGTTGCATTTTAAAATAAATGAAATAAAAATTGCATTTTTGAGAGGCAGGAGGTATGATGAAACAAAAGGAGGAAATCATATGCTGCAGGAAATTTATGGAAAATATAAGGAATCTCTCTCTAAATCCGATCATAAGATTTTCGGATATCTGCTGGAACACGAACAGGAACTTCCCATGGTGACCACCGCGGAGCTGTCGGCCCAGCTGGGTATCAGCACGGCCACCATATCCCGGTTCTGGTCAAAGATCGGGTACAAAAATCTGAACGAGCTGAAGAAAGCCGTATATGAAAATCAGGAAACCACCCCGTTCAGCCGGATGAACGCGGCGCTGAGCCAGTGGGAAAAAGTGGGCATTTCCCCGGATATGATCATTTCCCGCATGTCTCTTCATATGGAAAAGACATTCCGCTCCGTCACTCCGGCAATGATGGATCAGGCGGTGGATATGATTCTGAAAGCGGAACATATCTATCTGTTTGCTCCTGACGCGTCCGGGGGTCTGGGATATATTATGCAGTACCGGCTGATGCGCCTGGGAATCCGTCTGATACCCATTCCCGCCGGTTCCCAGATCTATGATTTTATGGTGAATATAAAAAAGGAGGATCTGCTGCTTCTCTTCGGCTATTCCAGGCTGCTGACGGAGGTTCAGGTGCTCATCTCCCACAGCCGGGAGATCGGCTGCCCCGCCATCCTGTTTACGGATCTGATGGCGGGGGATCGGCTGTCCCAGGCGGACCTGGTGCTCTACAGCTGCCGGGGGGAGCCCAACGATTACCACTCCATGGCGGTCCCCATGCTGCTTCTGGACATGATTATTATGAAGACCAGTCAGGCTCTGGGCGGCGGGCTGGAGCGGGCCAGAGAGCTGGAACGGCTGAGGGAAAAATATGCCGGGATGATCCGCCGATAGGGGGCTGGTTTTATAAAAAATCAGAAATTTCTGTAATATATAAATTTAACAAAAAATATAAAGTTTTAATACGGTTTTAACGTCAAAATAGACGGAAATTAATTGCAAGAAAGCAAAAAAAGATATATAATTTAAATCACATCATCGATAAAGAGAGGCTTTTTTGAAAAATTTACAGTGAGAAGGGAGGGGATCCATTGGCCAAAGAAATTATTGATGCCATCCGCCAGGCAGAGACGGAAGCGGTAAAGACTGTCGCCGCCGCGGAGAGAGAAGCGGAAGAAATCGTCCAGCAGGCCCAGGAAAAAGCGGCTGAAGTGAAGAAGGAGATGACAAAGCAGGCGAGGGAAAAGGCGGCTGAGGAGGAGGCCGCGGCCCGGGAAGAGTGCGGCAGAATGCTGGAGGATGCCGGAAAACAGGAAAAAGAAGAAGGAATTCGGCTGGAGGCTGCCATGGCGGATAAGCGCCGGCAGGCTGTGGAAGCCGTCCTTGCAGAGCTGATGTGATGGGAGGTGTTGTAAAGTGGCTGTACTGCCTATGAAAAAGGCGCTGATCTGCGGGCTGAAGCGGAACAGGAAGCGAACGCTGGAATACCTCCAGAGGCAGGATGTGCTGGAAGTCAGTACAGAGATAGCAGATGACCGGATATTCCGGAAGATGGATGTACTTTCCTCGAAAGCCGTATTTGAGAGGAATTCGGCGGACGCGGAGCAGGCCATTGGAGTGCTTCAGTCCTATGTACCGGAGAAAAAGGGGCTGCTGGCGTCATTTAAGGGAAGGGAGCCCCTGCCGCTGAAGACCTATGAGGAACTGGCCGGCCGCCACAATGAGATCATGAAAAAGGCCGGACGTCTCCTTCAGCTTGCCAGGTCGGTGGGAGAAAAGCGGGGCACCATTCCCAGGCTGGAACAGCAGCTTCAGGAGCTGGAGCCGTGGAAAACCTTCGATCTGCCCCTGAATTTTAAGGGAACCAGGAAGACGGCGGCGTTTATCGGATCTCTGCCGCGGCAGATTTCCCTGGAAGACTTATCCAGAGAGCTGACGGAAGCCTGCGGCTGCCCGGCGGAGCTGTCCATTGTCAGCTCCAGCAAGGAACAGACCTGCTTTTTTGCCGTGTGCGGAAAGAACGACCGGGAGGAAGTGGAAAAGGGGCTGAGAGCTCTGGGATTTGTGAAGGCGCCCCAGACGTCGGGAATTCCCGCTGGTCGCCAGAGACGGCTGGAGGAGGAGCTTCAGAGCCTGAGGGCAGAGATTGAGGCGGATGAGAATGAGATCCGATCCATGGCCTCTGACCGGGAGGAGCTGAAGTTTGTGGCCGATTATTACGCCATGAGGGCGGAAAAATACGGCGTTCTCAACAGTCTGGCCCAGTCCAGGAATGTGTTTCTCATCACCGGCTACGTGCCGGAGGACCGGGCGGCGAAGCTGGAGCGGGATCTGGAGGAAAAATGCGGCGTCTTCGTGGAGTTTTCCGATCCGTCGGAGGATGAGGATGTGCCGGTGGTTCTGCACAACAATAAGTTTGTGGAGCCGGTGGAAGGAATTGTGGAGAGCTACAGCCTTCCTGGAAAAGGAGAGCTGGATCCGTCGGCGGTGATGGCGGGATTTTACTATCTGCTCTTCGGTCTGATGCTGTCGGATGCGGCCTACGGGCTGATCATGGTGTTCGGCTGCCTGTACTGCTTTAAGAAATGTCCCCATATGGAGGAAGGACTGAAAAAAACTCTGAAAATGTTCATGTACAGCGGAATTTCCACCACGTTCTGGGGATTTATGTTCGGAAGCTTTTTCGGAGACGCGGTGAACGTGATTGCCACCACCTTTTTCCACCGTCCGGACATCTCCCTGCCGCCTCTGTGGTTTGAGCCGGTGGACCTTCCCATGAAGATGCTGGTATTTTCTTTCTGTTTCGGAATTGTTCATCTGTTTACCGGCCTGGGAGTCAAGCTGTACTGCTCTGTAAAAAGCGGGCATCTGGCGGACGGAATCTACGACGTGGTGTTCTGGTATATGCTGGTGGGCGGAGCCATCGTTTATATGCTGACCATGTCCATGTTCACCAATATGCTGGGGCTGGGATTCACCCTGCCGCCGGCGGTCGGGACAGTGGCTGCGGCCGCCGCGGCAATCGGTTTTGTGGGAATTGTGCTCACCAGCGGACGGGAGTCGAAAAACTGGGGAAAGAGGCTGCTGAAGGGCCTGTACGGCGCCTACGGCATCACTTCTTATCTGAGTGATATTCTTTCCTACTCCAGGCTTCTGGCCCTGGGACTGGCCACCAGCGTCATCTCCACCGTGTTCAACAAGATGGGAAGCATGCTGGGAGATTCCATACCGGGGGCGATCCTGTTTATCCTGGTGTTTGTGATCGGCCATGCCCTGAACCTGGCCATCAACGCCATGGGAGCTTACGTTCACACCAACCGTCTTCAGTTTGTGGAGTTTTTTGGAAAGTTTTATGAAGGCGGCGGAAGAAAATTCAATCCCTTCGGGGAGCACACAAAATATTTTAAAGTCGAGGAGGATTAATCATATGGATATTATGGCAAATATGGGAGTGGTGTTGGCGCTTCTGGGAGCAGTGATCGCAGCTCTGGCAGCGGGAATCGGTTCCTCCATCGGAGTGGGCATGACCGGCGAGGCGGCCGCAGGAGTGGTGACGGAGGATCCGTCCAAATTCAGCAAGGTGCTGGTGCTTCAGCTTCTGCCCGGCACCCAGGGAATCTACGGTCTGCTCATCGGATTTATCACCCTGACCCAGATCGGAATCATGGGAGGAAGCGCGGATATCTCTGTGATCAAGGGCATCCTCTATTTTGTGGCCTGCCTTCCCATGGCCTTTGTGGGCTACAAGTCGGCGATCCGTCAGGCCAGAGCGTCCGTGGCGTCCATCAGTCTGGTGGCCAAGCGCCCGGATCAGTTCGGTAAGGCCATGATCTTCCCGGCCATGGTTGAGACTTACGCCATTCTGGCCCTTCTGATCTCCATTCTCTCCATCTTCGGCATCAACAGTCTGGCAGTGTAATGTGGGAGACGGAAAAGAGAAGGGAGAACGAGGTATGGCTGGATTAGAGACGATTATCGGTCAGATCCGGAAAGAGTCGGAGGACTCTGCCGCCAGAACCACAGCCGCCGCCAGACAGAAGGCGGAGGAAATCCTGGCACAGGCCAGGGCGGAAGCGGAGGAGGAGTGCGCCGCTGTCAGGGAAGCTTCAAAAAAGAGGACGAAGGAGATCCTGGAGCGGGGGCGGTCGGCCGCTGAGCTGAAGGTGAGGCAGGGACTTCTGGCAAAGAAGCAGGAGCTGATCAGCCAGGTTCTGGAGGACGCGCTGAAAAAGGCGAAAAATCTGGAACCGGAACGGTATTTTGACGCTGTGGTGAAGCTGGCGGCGGAGTCGGCCATGGAGGGAGAGGGAACGGTGTATTTCTCCCAGGCTGATTTAGACCGGCTGCCGGCAGGGCTGGAGGAACGGCTGAACGCGGCGGTGAGAGAAAAAAACGCATCCCTGAAGATTTCCGGTGAGAGCCGGGAGATTGACGGGGGATTTGTGCTCAGCTACGGAGGAATCGAGGAGAACTGTTCCTTTGACGCCATATTTGACTCCGCCAGGGAACATCTTCAGGACGAAGTGGGAAAGATCCTGTTTTCGTGAGGAGCAGGGATTAAGAGTTGGAGGAGGAACTGGCGATGGCAGATAACCAATATTTATATGAAGTTGCCCGCATCCGGACCAAAGAGCTGTCCCTGCTGTCTGCCGAATTTTTTGAGCAGCTGCTGTCTGCCCCCGATTATGATGCCTGCATCCGGCTTTTGAAGGAAAAAGGCTGGGAGAGCGGCCGGGACGACTGGGAGGAGATGCTGGCAAAGGAGCGGCAGAAAACCTGGGAGCTGATGGAAGAGCTGGTGGGCGACACCTCCGTGTTCGATGTGTTTTTGTACGCGAACGATTACAGCAACCTGAAGGCGGCGGTGAAAAGCTGCCGCCACCGCACGGAACTGTCCAATATCTATATTGATCAGGGGACAGTGCCCGTCAGCACCATACGGACAGCGGTGCTGGAGAACCGGTTTGAGGACCTGCCGGAGGCCATGCGGGAACCGGCAAGGGAGGCGCAGACTGTGCTGCTGCAGACCAGCGACGGACAGCTCTGTGACGTGATCATTGACCGGGCAGCTCTGGAGGCGGTTTACCGGGCGGGCAAAGAGTCCGGCAATGAATTTTTAAGGCTTTACGGTGAGCTCACTGTGGCCTGCGCGGATATCAAGATCGCGGTCAGGGCCAGCAGGACGGGCAAGAGCCGGGAATTTCTGGAGAGGGCCCTGGCGCCCTGTGATTCCCTGGACATCAGGCGGCTGACAGAGGCGGCTCTGGAAGGCGGAGAGGCGGTGGAACACTACCTGTATACCACGGAATACCATGAGGGCGCGGCGGAGATGAAACAATCTCTTTCCGCTTTTGAGCGGTGGTGCGACAATCTGATGATTCAGAGGATCCGCCCCCAGCTGTACAATGCTTTCGGGATCGGACCGCTGGCGGCCTATATTCTGGCGAGGGAGAGTGAGATCAAATCCGTTCGCATTGTGCTTTCCGGAAAGAAAAACCATCTTCCGGATCAGTCCATTCGGGAAAGGGTGAGAGAGACTTATGTATAAGATTGCAGTGATGGGAGACCAGGACAGTATCTATGGATTTGCGGCTCTGGGCCTGGTCCCCTTTTCCATTACGGATCCCCAGGCGGCGGAGCGCAAGCTCCGGGAGCTGGCGGAAGGCGGCGACTACGGGGTGATTTTCATCACAGAGGCCCTGGCGGCAAAGGTGGAGGCGGAGATTGACCGGCACAGAACCGCGGGACTTCCCGCCATTATCCTGATTCCGGGAGCTTCCGGCAACACGGGACAGGGGCTGGCAGCTGTGAAAAAATCGGTGGAGCAGGCCGTGGGATCTGATATTATATTTGGCGGGCAGTAGCCCCGGCCCATGGCGCGGACGGCGCGGCTGTGACCGCCAACAGGAGGTAGAGATGAGCAGAGGCGTAATAAAGAAAGTGGCCGGGCCGCTGGTGATCGCGGAGGGCATGCGGGATGCCAACATGTCCGACGTGGTGCGGGTGAGCAGTCAGCGGCTGATCGGCGAGATCATAGAGATCCACGGGGATCAGGCTTCCATTCAGGTGTACGAGGAGACGTCGGGGCTGGGACCGGGAGAGCCGGTGGAGTCCACAGGCGTTCCCATGAGCGTGGAGCTGGGACCGGGTCTGATCGGAAGCATTTATGACGGAATCCAGAGACCCCTGGATGACATTATGAAGGTGACGGGAGGCAATCTGTTAAACAGAGGTGTGGAGGTGCCCTCCCTGAAGCGGGACAGAAAATGGGAGTTTCAGCCATCCGCGTCGGTGGGAGCCGCGGTGACCGGAGGAGATATTTTAGGCTCTGTCCAGGAGACGGCGGTGGTGAACCATAAGATTATGGTTCCGCCGGGCATGAAGGGGACGCTGACGGCCCTGTATCCGGGAGAACATACGGTGGAGGAGACGGTGGCCGTCATCACCGACGAAAAGGGAGAGGAGCACCCGGTGAGCCTGATGCAGAGATGGCCGGTGCGCAGAGGCCGTCCCTACCAGAAAAAGCTGTCTCCCCAGATGCCGCTGGTGACGGGGCAGAGAGTGATCGACACCCTGTTTCCCATCGCGAAGGGCGGTGTGGCCGCAGTGCCAGGCCCCTTCGGATCGGGAAAGACGGTGGTGCAGCACCAGCTGGCCAAATGGGCGGACGCGGACATTGTGGTCTATATCGGCTGCGGTGAGCGGGGCAACGAGATGACAGACGTGCTGAACGAGTTTCCGGAATTGAAGGATCCGAAGACCGGGGAGTCCCTCATGGCCCGGACGGTGCTGATCGCCAACACCTCCGATATGCCGGTGGCGGCCAGGGAGGCATCCATATACACCGGCATCACCATCGCGGAGTATTTCCGGGATATGGGATATTCTGTGGCTCTGATGGCCGACTCCACCTCCCGGTGGGCGGAGGCTTTAAGAGAGATGTCGGGACGTCTGGAGGAGATGCCCGGTGAGGAAGGCTATCCGGCCTATCTGGGTTCCCGCCTGGCTCAGTTCTACGAGCGGGCCGGGAGAGTGATTTCCCTGGGAAGCGAGGGGAGAGAGGGAGCTCTGTCGGTGATCGGGGCAGTGTCCCCCGCCGGCGGCGATACGTCGGAGCCGGTGACCCAGGCCACCTTGCGGATTGTGAAGGTATTCTGGAGTCTGGATTCAGACCTGGCCTACAAGCGCCATTTCCCGGCCATCAACTGGCTGACCAGCTATTCCCTCTATGTGGATACCCTGGAAAAATGGTTTAATACCCAGGTCAGCGACCGGTGGACGGACCTGCGGGCCCAGATCATGCGTCTGCTCCAGGAGGAGGCGGAGTTAAACGAGATCGTACAGCTGGTAGGCATGGACGCCCTGTCCGCTCCGGACCGGCTGAAGCTGGAGGCAGCCCGCTCTATCCGGGAGGATTTCCTCCATCAGAACGCCTTCCACGAGACCGACACCTACACGTCCCTGAACAAGCAGTACCGGATGATGGATCTGATTCTGGATTATTACAGGAAAGCGGGAAAAGCCCTGGAAAACGGAGTGCCCATAGAAGCTCTGGTGGCGCTGCCTGTAAGGGAGAACATCGGCCGTTTCAAATATGTGGAAGAGGCAGATGTGGACCGTGTCTTTGAGGAGACGGAAAATCTGCTGAACAGCCAGCTTCGGGATGAACTGGCCAGAAAGGAGGACTTCTGATGCCGAAAGAATACAGAACCATAGAAGAGGTGGCAGGTCCTCTGATGCTGGTGCGGGGGGTGCAGAACGTCACCTACGATGAACTGGGAGAGATCGAGCTGGCAAACGGCGAGAAGCGGCGGTGCAAGGTGCTGGAGATCGATGGGGGAAATGCCCTGGTGCAGCTGTTTGAGGCATCTGCCGGCATCAACCTGGAGTCCAGCAAGGTGCGGTTTCTGGGCCGCTCCATGGAGCTGGGAGTGTCGGAGGATATGCTCAGCCGCATGTTCGACGGTCTGGGCCGTCCCATCGACGGGGGTCCGGAAATACTGCCGGAGAAGCGGATGAACATCAACGGACTTCCCATGAATCCGGCCGCCAGAAATTATCCCCAGGAATTTATACAGACGGGAATTTCCGCCATTGACGGATTAAATACCCTGGTAAGGGGGCAGAAGCTGCCCATTTTCTCCGCGTCGGGACTTCCCCACGCCAATCTGGCGGCCCAGATCGCCCGCCAGGCGAAGGTGAGGGGAACCAGCGAGCCGTTCGCGGTGGTGTTCGCGGCCATGGGAATCACCTTTGAGGAGGCCAATTTCTTTATGGAGAGCTTCCGGGAGACGGGGGCCATTGACCGAAGCGTCATGTTTATCAACCTGGCAAATGACCCGGCGGTGGAGCGGATCGCCACGCCCCGCATGGCCCTGACGGCGGCGGAGTATCTGGCCTTTGAGAAGGAGATGCACGTGCTGGTGATTCTGACGGATATCACCAACTACGCCGACGCTCTGCGGGAGATCTCCGCGGCCAGAAAAGAGGTTCCGGGACGCCGGGGATACCCGGGATATATGTACACGGATCTGGCGTCTCTCTATGAGAGAGCAGGAAGGCAGAAGGGGAAAAACGGTTCCATCACCCTGATTCCCATTCTCACCATGCCGGAGGACGACAAGACCCATCCCATTCCGGATCTGACCGGTTATATTACAGAGGGACAGATCATCTTAAGCCGGGAGCTGTACCGCAAAAACGTGGTTCCTCCCATCGACGTGCTGCCCTCTCTGTCCCGTCTGAAGGATAAGGGAATCGGCGCTGGGAAGACCAGGGAGGATCACGCGGATGTGATGAACCAGCTGTTTTCCGCCTACGCCAGAGGCAAGGATGCCAAGGAGCTGATGGTGATCCTGGGAGACGCCGCCCTGACAGATATCGACAAGCTGTACGCGAAGTTCGCGGATGAGTTTGAGCGGCAGTACGTGTCCCAGGGCTACTACACCAACCGGGATATTGAGGAGACTATGGAGATCGGATGGAAGCTGCTGCGGATCCTGCCCAGAAGCGAGTTAAAGAGAATCAAGGACAAATACCTGGATCAGTATTATGAAGAGAGTTAGAAAGGGAGCGGACAGCCATGAGCACGAAACATGTGAATCCTACCCGAATGGAACTGACCAGGCTGAAGAAGAAGCTGGCTACAGCCACCCGCGGGCACAAACTTCTGAAAGATAAGCGGGACGAGCTGATGCGCCAGTTTCTGGAGCTGGTCCGTGAAAATAAAAGGCTGAGGGAAGAGGTGGAGGCCGGAATTCTGGAGGCCAACCAGAATTTTGTTCTGGCCCGGGCGGGAATGTCCCAGGAGGCGCTGAATGTGGCCCTGATGGCGCCGAAGCAGGAGGTCTATCTGGAAGCGGAGACGAGAAATGTGATGAGCGTGGAGATTCCCGTGTTCCACACCACCACCAGAACTTCCGACCCCAACGATATCTATTCCTACGGCTTTGCCTTCACCTCCGGGGATCTGGATGACGCGGTGAAGAAGCTGGCGGATCTGCTGCCGGATCTGCTGCGGCTGGCAGAGTGTGAAAAATCCTGCCAGCTGATGGCGGCGGAGATTGAGAAGACCCGCCGCCGGGTCAACGCCCTGGAGCATGTGGTGATTCCGGAGACCAGGCAGAACATCCGCTATATCACCATGAAGCTGGACGAGAACGAGAGAAGCTCCCAGACCAGGCTGATGAAGGTGAAAGATATGATGCTGGAGTCGGCCCACCATTACAGCGAAAAAGCTCTGGAACGGGAGGAAGAAGCTCTGGAGGAGGAGCAGAGAGAAGAACACTGAAAAACGTCAGACAAAAACAGAGGCGCAAAAGCTGCCGGAAAGAGCAGCTCTGCGCCTCTGTTTTTATGGAAATTTCGTTTCTGTGAAATCAAAATGCTCCCGGGCGGATAATCAGCGGTCAGGGTTTAACAGCCCCAGTTTCTCAAAGGCAAGATACAGCCCGTCCTCCTCCACGTCCCCGGCGACGAGATCGGCCATGTCCCGGATCTCCTGGCTGCCGTTTCCCATGGCCACGCCCACGGCGCAGAATTCCAGCATGGGGATGTCCACAGCTGCGTCCCCGAAAGCGATGGTATCGGAGATGTGGGCGCCCAGGTAAGCCAGGAGGCTGGAGATGGCGTTGGCCTTGTTGATTCCGGCAACCCCCAGGTCCCCGAACAGGGCAGTCGCCCCGGCGCCGCCCCAGGTGCCGTTTTCCAGGTCAGGGAACTGTTCTCTGGTGTCCAGAAAGTCCTGGTAGCTGTTTAAAAGGTAGCTGATCTTATTTAAGTCGTCCCGGTAGAGATTTCCCCCGAAAATCATGTCGGGAAACACATCGGTGACGGTCAGAAGGTCGGAATGAGGCTTTCCTTTTCTCCTGCTGTATTCCCTCAGGGCGGGGAGGGATTTTTCGGCGAAGTGTTCGCTGGCAAAAAGGCCGCTGTTGCTCTCCAGGTAGAACTCCAGCCCGCGGCTGTGAAGCCAGTCCACCGCCCGGCGGCATTGATCCGCCGTGATCAGCTGGTGCATCACCACATGCCCGTGATCCTCCACGTAGCTGCCGTTTCCGCCGATCATGCCGTCCAGACCGATCTCCCAAAGCTCCGGATAGACCTCGGCCCGGCTGCGCCCGGTACAGATATAGACCCGGTGGCCGGCGGCCCGGGCCTCTCTCACCGCCCGGACCGCCGACTCCGGAATCCGGTTCTCATAGTCCACCAGAGTTCCATCCACGTCTAGAAAGATAATTTTTCCCATTATACATTTCCTCCTCTAATTGGCGCAGGAAATCGATATACAGTCTGCGCCAGAGGGGATTTTCCTCCCATTCTGCCAGAACGGTCATTCTCCTGCACAGCAGAGACAAAGCGTACTGCCGGATTTTCATACATACTCCTTTTCCCGCGGGTTGTTTTTATTTTAGCTGCTGATTATAATTATAGTATTAAAAGAGGGAAAAACTATCAGAATTGCCCGGGAAAACTATTAAAATCGTATTTTTGTGAAAAAATGACGGCGATCTGGCCGGGAGGTGACGGCATGGAAAAACAGGATCTGGAAATCATGGGAGGAAACTCGGAGGTGGTTCATTACGAGCGGCAGGGGCTGCCCCTTTATATCCGCACGGCGGATCTGGAACAGTTTACGGGAAAACGGGCAGCCTGCCACTGGCATGATGATCTGGAGTGGATCCACATTCTGGACGGGACCATGAATTACAGCGTAAACGGGCGGAAGCTGCCCCTGAAGGTCGGGGATTCTCTCCTGGTAAACGGGAGACAGATGCACTACGGATACGGAGAGGGGGGCTGCCGTTTTCTTTGCATTCTGTTTCATCCGTCTCTGTTCGGGGACAATCAGGTGCTGAGGCAGGAATATATCCGGCCGGTTTTGGAGAATCCGGCACTGGAGTATCTGTACTTTGACGGGGAGGAGGAAGAAGGGCGGAAAACGGGAAAGGCGCTCCGGCGTATGGCGGAGTTCAAGGAGGCCGGAGAGATGGCATACGAGATGGACGTGATCGGCTGGATGTGTCTGCTGTGGGCGGAAATTTTGAGAAAAACGGATGTGGGAGGAGGCGTCTGTCCGGCGGGAGAGCGGGAGGACCGGGCGGCCCAGAAGGAGATGGTGTCCTTTATCTGCCGGCATTACGGGGAGCCCCTTTCCCTGGAGGCCATTGCGGCTGCCGGTCATGTGAGCCGGAGCAAATGCTGTCAGATTTTCCGGAAATACGTGGGGCAGTCTCCCGTGGAATTTCTCAACGCCTACCGGCTGAAGGTGGGGCGAAATCTGCTGAGGGACACGGAAAGGAACGTCACGGAAATTGCCACCGTCTGCGGTTTCAGCCATCTGAGCTATTTCTCCAGACAGTTTGCGGCAGCTTATGGGCGTACGCCCAGGGAATACAGAAGAGGGGCGAAAAAATGTGAAAAATAATGGTATTCTTTTTGGAAATGGTATGCTATAATCAGGTTCGGCAGTGAAACGCGCCAGCGCGCTAAAGCAAAACGGGGAGCGCCGGCGGGAATCTGCCGCAGAAAATATTACATATGATACAGGGGGAGAACTATGGAAGAGAAGAAACGGAACACGCTGAACGGCTGGCAGTCCGCCCTTCTGCTGGTGCTGATCATTGCATCGGTGGCGCTGTGCGTGGGACTGAAGGTGGGAGGTCCCATGATCGGACTGTTCCTGTCCTGGCTGATTATTTATGGATTCTGCGTGGTATTTAAGATTGATTACAAGCAGGTCAATCAGGGGGCGTTTGACGCCCTGAAGGTGGTGCTGCCCACCATGGCCATCCTCATGGCCATCGGTGTGATGATCGGAGCTTGGATGCAGTCGGGAACCATTCCCACCATTATTGTGTACGGCCTGAAGGCCATCAACCCCACCTACCTTCTGACCTTTACGCTGCTGTTTACCGCCCTGCTGAGCATGGTGACGGGAACCTCCTACGGTTCCGCGGGAAGCGCGGGGGTGGCTATGATGGCCATCGGAAACGCTATGGGCTTAAATCCCGGAATGGTGGCAGGCGCGGTGATCTGCGGAGCCATGTTCGGCGATAAGCTGAGCCCTCTCTCCGACACCACCAATCTGGCGCCGGCGGTGGCAGGGGCTAAGCTGGGAGATCATGTGAAGAGCATGCTGTGGACCACGGTGCCGCCCATGGTCATCAGCATTGTGATTTTTACAGTTCTGGGCTTTCGTCAGACATCCGGCGGGTACAATCCGGGAGATTTAAACGTATATATTGATTATCTGGAGGGAAGCTTCCACATTGGCCTTGTAACCCTGCTTCCGGCAGTAATCCTGATCGCCCTTCTGCTCCTGCGGGTAGGCGCTTTTGAGGCGCTGGGAATCGGTGCGGTGGCCGGAGGCGTGGTCGCCATGGTGTTTCAGGGCAGCAGCCTTCAGTCGGTGTTCAGCGTGGCCTACAACGGATTTACCAGCGATACGGAGATCGCCGTGTTAAAGGCCATTCTCAACCGGGGCGGAATGAGCAGTATGCTTCAGTATGTGGCCATCATCACCTTTGCCGTGGGCATGGGCGGAATGCTGGAGAAACTGGGCGTGCTGGACAAAGTCCTGTCTCTGTTTACCAAGAGGATTCACAGCGACGGCTCTCTGATCCTGGCCACCATGCTGGTGGGCTATGTGACCAGCATTGTCAGCTCTTCCAGCCCTATGTCCCATGTCCTCACGGGACGGCTGATGCAGCCCCTGTTTAAGGAGAGACACATTGAGCCCAGGATACTGTCCCGGTGTCTGGAGGACAGCGGCACCCTGGCCGGCCCCATGATTCCCTGGCATGGCTACGGAATCTATATGGCGGGCACTCTGGGCGTGGCCTGGTCCCAGTACATTATGTTTGTGCCTCTGCTGTGGCTGACACCTGTATTTTCCATTTTCTACGGGTATACGGGCATATCCATCCTGCACACAAAGGATAAAAACTGACGGCCGGCGGCTTTCGGCTTTTCATTCCGCCCATTCCGGGGTATAATAGCCTTGTAAAGGAGGAGACGGATGAATATTATTTTGGGTATTTTGATTCCCTTCGCCGGGACAGCGGCCGGAGCGGCCTGCGTATTTTTCATGAAAGACAGGATTCAGCCGCTGGTCCAGAAAATGCTTCTGGGATTTGCCTCGGGAGTGATGGTGGCGGCCTCCGTCTGGTCGCTGCTGATCCCTGCCATGGACATGGCGGCGGATATGGGAAAATTTGCTTTTGTGCCTGCGGCAGCAGGATTTCTGCTGGGAATCGCATTTCTGCTGCTGATGGATCGGCTGGTGCCCCATCTGCACATGGATCACGAGGAGCCGGAGGGACTGAAGAGCAGTCTGAAAAAGACCACCATGCTGGTGCTGGCGGTGACGCTCCACAACATTCCGGAAGGAATGGCGGTGGGCGTGGTGTTTGCGGGAATGCTCCAGGGCGGCGCCATGATTACGGTCACCGGCGCGTTTGCCCTGTCCATCGGAATTGCCATACAGAACTTTCCAGAAGGCGCCATTATTTCCATGCCCTTAAAAAGCGAGGGGCTCAGCCGGGGAAAGGCGTTTCTGTACGGAGCGGCCTCCGGGATTGTGGAACCCCTGGGAGCGGCGGTCACCGTTCTGCTGGCGTCCTACATTACGCCGGTTCTTCCCTATCTGCTGGCCTTTGCGGCAGGGGCCATGATCTATGTGGTGGTGGAGGAGCTGATCCCCGAGTCGGCGGAGGGAGAACATTCCAATATCGGCACCATCGGTTTCGCAGTGGGCTTTGTGCTGATGATGATCCTGGCCGTAGCTTTGGGATGAAAACAAAAAATAGAGGATAAAAACCCCCCGGGGAAATGGAATGCCCATTTTCCCGGGGGGTTCTTTTGTGTGAACAGCCCTGCTGTGAGCTGCCCGTGGTATCGCGAATCGGATAGGGGAAGGACTTTCCCTATCCGATCTCTCAGAGTCTCAGGAAAAATGTTCGTGGAACAGATTTCCCAGCGCCCTGGCTGCTTTGGACCGGTAGCCTTCCGGGTAAGCCAGGGCCAGATCTACATATTTTCCTTCCGGAGCGATGGACAGAAGATTGACGTCCGGTGTGGCCCGGCTGCAGGAGCGGTAGGTGAAAGCCAGGCCGATGCCTTCCTGAGCCATGGCGGCGGCCCTGGGAGCCGGATTTTTTACGGTTATGGCCCTCGCCCTTCTGATCTGCGGTGTGGGAATGCTGATCAACGTGGCCATTGAGGCGGGCACCATCGACCTTCTGGCGGCCTGGGCAGGCTCCAGTCTCCCGGTATGGCTGATCCCGGTAATGTTCAGCGTGATCGGAGCTGTCATGAGCTTCTTCTCCAGCACCCTTGGGGTGGTATGTCCGGCTCTGTTTCCCCTGGTGCCGGCCCTGGCGGAGACCACAGGCATCAGTCCCCTGATCCTGTTTGCCTGCATCGTCATCGGAGCCCAGAGTTCTGCGATCTCCCCGTTTTCCTCCGGCGGAAGCCTGGTGCTGGGCTCCTGCTCCGAAGAGGAGGAGAGAAATGCCATGTTCCCCAGGCTGCTCTTTGTGGCGGTGCCGGTGAGCGTGCTGAGTGCCACGGCATTTAACGCGGTGCTGTCTGTGGTGCTGGGAGTGCTGTTTTAGCGGAGTCTGAAGAGAAAAAGCGGGCTGCTGTCTGCGGTCTTCCGGAAAACGGAAGGCAGGTGCAGACAGCAGCCCGTTTTTGTGTCAGGTATTATTTTTCAGCCTTACATGGACAGCCCTTTATTGCGGCCGGCCGGGATAAAGGTTCCCTGGTCTGCGCCGTGATAGATGGGCTTCCACTCCACTTTCTTTACCAGAGCCACCGCGGAGATGGGAACGTAGGTAAACATGAAAATGGGGAATGTAAACAGGTACAAAAATTTCTTTCCGGTGGAAATGTGTATGGATTTCCACTCGGTGGCGGTGGTGATGGCTCCGTACATGAGAAGCCCTAAGTAAAATACCAGCACCGTTCTGGCAATGAAGCCCAGGCATTCACTGATGACGATCTGTGCTTCCGCTGTCGGCAGGAACATGCAGGCGCTGAGCATAACCGCATTGATCAGAATAGCCGCCAGGGTGAGAAACATGCCGGGGGCCACGGTCATAAACATATCGTAGCAGGAAAATCCCCTGTGTCCGCCGGTGAAGATTCCCTTCAGAAGGGACAGGCCGTAATGGTAGTCAATCTGGTAGAATCCCTTGGACCAGCGAAGTCTCTGATCCCAGGACTGCTTGAAGGTCACCGGCTGCTCGTCGTAGATCACGGCCTTTTCACAGTAGCCGATCACCTTGCCCTGAAGGGCGCAGTTGACGGAGAACTCAATATCCTCCGTGAGCAGATGGAATGGCCATCCGCCGTTTTCCCGGATCAGATCCCCGGATACCAGAAATCCCGTCCCGGAGATGGCGCAGCTGGCGCCGACAGCCATTCTGGGGGCGTTTAAGAAACGGGCCTCCCGCAGAAACCACAGGCCGTAGCCGGCGGAGATCCAGTTGGTTCCGAAATTCTTGGAATTGCGGTAGCTGGTGAGAGCGGCATATTTTCCCGTATCGAATACAGTATTCATTTCTTTCACAAAATTGGGATCCACATAATTGTCGGCGTCAAATACAAAATAGCCGTCATAGTCATTTTTCCCCTCTTCTGTGAGCTGGTGGAACAGATAGTCTAGGGCATAGCCCTTGCCCACCTGAACGTGATTAAACCGCCGGTACACAATGGCTCCGGCATCTGCCGCCACCTGGGCCGTATTGTCGGTGCAGTTGTCGGCAATTACATAGACGTCAAGAAGCTCCTCCGGATAATTCTGTTCCTTCAGGCTTTTGATCAGACCGCTGATTACGTTCTCCTCGTTGCGGGCCGAGATGATCGCTGCGTAGCGGTGCAGTGCGGCAGAGGTCTGTCTGCTGCTCCTTTTCTTCTGTACAATGCCGATCAGCAGGTAGCCCAGCTGGTATAGGTACAGCAGGGTCAGCAGCACTGCGATGGCAGTGTTGAAAGATTGTGTGAATTCGCTCATAAGTGTTTCTTCCCTCTTTTATAATTTGCTGCCGCAACGGCAGTTTCTTATATCATCAAAACACTACCACATTTACGGGATATTACAAGTATTTTTCTTAAATTTAATATAAATTTAATAATTCTGTTTGTATTTTGAAAAAAACCGGAGATGTGTATTTTGAATGTACAAAATCCGTTCTGCCCGGCGGAATTAAGCGGTTTGTCGGTTGATTTTGAGAATATTTTGCAGAATACACAAAAAACAGCCATAGAAGAAGAAAATAATTAAAATCGTGCTGTGAAAAATCCTGTTTTTTGAAAGTATTTACCCTATTAAGGCCTGAATTTCCCCTGTCATTTCTTTGCTTTTTGCCATGAAATCCGATATAATAAAGCCAGAACCTGCCGGGGGAGAAATTCTCCGGCAAATAACAGGAAACAAGAGGGAATTGAATATGTATCAGATAGATTTTAAAAAACCGTGCCGCGTACATTTTATCGGGATCGGCGGCATCAGTATGAGCGGGCTGGCGGAGATTCTCATGGACGAGGGATTCCAGGTGAGCGGATCAGACATGAAGGAGTCGGAGCTGACCAGGCATCTGGAGGCTAAAGGCGCAAAAGTGGTGTACGGCCAGAGGGCGGCCAATATTTCGGATGACATGGACGTGGTGGTTTTTACCGCGGCTGTGCACCCGGATAATCCGGAATTTGCCGAGGCAAAACGCCGGGGGATTCCCATGCTGAGCCGGGCGGAGCTGCTGGGCCAGATGATGAGAAACTACAGACAGTCTCTGGGGGTGGCGGGAACCCACGGAAAGACCACCACCACATCCATGATCACGGAAATTCTCCTGGCGGCGGACGCGGACCCCACCATTTCCGTGGGAGGAATTTTAAATTCCATCGGAGGAAATATCCGGGTTGGCGGATCGGATCTGTTTGTGACAGAGGCCTGCGAGTATACCAACAGCTTCCTGTCATTTTTCCCAACTATGGAGATCATCTTAAATATTGAGGAAGATCATCTGGACTTTTTCAAGGATCTGGAGGACATCCGCCATTCTTTCCGCCAGTTTGCCATGAAGCTTCCCGAGGACGGACTTCTTATTATAAACAGCGGAATTGAGCGGCTGGAGGAGCTGACGGAGGGCCTGGCCTGCCGGGTGACCACTTTCGGGAACGGTCCGGAGAGCGATTTCCGGGCGGAGAATGTGCACCACGACCAGTATGCCAGGGCGGAGTTTGACGTGATCCGGCGGGGCAGCAGGCTGGGCCACATTGTGCTGGGAGTGGCAGGAGACCACAATGTGTCCAACGCGCTGGCGGCCATTGCCGCCTGCCTGGAGCTTGAGGTTCCCTTTGAGAAGATCGCCGAAGGTCTGAAACATTTTACCGGAACCAACCGCCGGTTTGAGAAAAAGGGAGAGATCGGCGGGGTGACGATAATCGATGATTACGCCCACCACCCCAGCGAGATCCGGGCCACCCTGACGGCGGCCAGAAATTATCCCCACAGGAAGATCTGGTGCGTGTTCCAGCCCCACACCTACACCAGGACCAAAGCGTTTATGGATGAGTTTGCCCAGGCCCTGTCCCTGGCGGACGAGGTGATTCTGGCGGATATCTACGCGGCGAGAGAGACGGACACCCTGGGGGTCAGCTCCCGGGATCTGGCGGAAAAAATCGAGAAGCTGGGGACGAAAGCCACATACCTGCCCTCGTTTGACGAGATCGAAACATTTATTTTGGAAAATTGTGTACACGGCGATTTGTTGATAACTATGGGGGCCGGAGATATTGTAAAAGTGGGAGAAAAACTGCTGGGACAGTAGTTATCCACATTATCCACATAGTTTTCAACATTTTATGTAAAGAAGCTATGTGGATTTTTTAATTTACATAATGAGTCGTCAGTAAATTTTAAAAATGTTGAATTTACGCAGGATTCGACAAATTTCCTCTA
>NBJMR02800__coassemble_1525_pt1 | contig 32911 bp, 28 predicted proteins | sample NBJMR02800__metabat2_low_PE_040 | metagenome-assembled genome bin NBJMR02800 | reverse complement strand
TGGTGGACGGCATCTCTCCCAGACCCAGATGCTTTCCCCGCAAATTATTTTCCAGTATTCAAAGACAGTCATATGGACAGATGATAAATCCCGCAAACTGAGTTTTCATTCCATAAATTTTTATAATCTACAGAAAAACTTCCGTTCGCGGGATTTTTGCTGATTTTCCTTATTTTGTCTCTATTTTTGCTGTCAGGCTGTTACCTCAGATTTTTCAGATATTTATTATTTATACTCCCGGACCAACCTCCAGGTCATTGGAATTCTGATCCGGTAGATCTGCGGGCGGCTCCGGACTGGCGGCCGGGGCTCCGGCTGTGGGCTCCTCGGCGGCAGAACTGCCGGAAGCAGAATTGTTATTTCTGTCGGAGGAATTGTTCTCCTGGGAAGCTGCTGGAGAGCTTGTCTCCGGTTCGGTTTCTCTGGAAGAGCTTGAGGAAGATGGCTCTCGGTTTCCAGGCCGCGAGTGGCTTTCGGAGGGGCCGAGATTGCTTCCAGGACCAATGATCTCCTCTTCGCTCTCTTCCGGCAGGCTTTCGTTCTCCTCTTCTTCCTCGTTGGGCTCAATGGTTTCCTCGATGCTTTCACTCTCTGATTCGGTGCTCTCCTCCGTAACCTCCGTCTGAGGCTCAGTCTCAGGAGCTGCTGTCTCCTGGGCTGCGGGGGCCCGTCCGCCGCCGGTGCCGGCTTCCGGAGCGTTTTCTCCGGCTTCTGTCAATCCGCTGTCTTCTCCAATCTGCCTGCTGATGGCTTTTACAGAGGCTGGGGCCTGATAAGACTCATCTCCGAACAGGAGCTGATGGAGCTGCACCACGTTGCTCTCCAGCGTGGTGGGAATGACACAGTCCATCCGGCCAATTTTCATGGTTTCTCTGGAGAATGGGAATCCGGTGGTTTCCACAATCTGGTATTTGTTTACATTTCTCGCCAATGGGATCAGATCGTCGATGCCCAGGTCCGTGGAGATCTGCGGGAGTACGGTTACCAGAATATTGTTCAGATCGGCAAAGCTGGCGTTTTTCGCCTTTTCCATGGCCAGGCTGATGACTTTTCTCTGCCTTGCGGTGCGGTTGAAATCAGTGTCCATAAGACGAAGTCTGGCGTAAGCCACCGCCTGGACACCGTCCAGATGATTCATTCCGGAGTGTTCCAGCTGATGAGAGCCGATGCCGGTGGAATTGACAGTCTCCGTGATAAAGGAGTTAATATAAGCAAATTCCGCATCGCTGATTTCCAGATCAATTCCGCCCAGAATGTTGATGGCCTCCGCCACCGCTTTCCAGTTGAAAGTGGCGTAATTGTCAAAATGGAGATCCAGATTTTCTTCCAGAGCAGTCACTGCCTGGGTGTGGCCGCCCTTAAAATAAGCCTCATTGATTTTATGGTAGGTGCCGTCAGAATCAATCTTTAAGTATGTATCTCTGTATACGGATACCAGGGTAATCTCTCCGGTGGAACGGTTAATGTTGCAGATCATTTCCACATCCGAAAGGGAGTTTTCTTCCAGATTTCCGTCTCTGGAGTCCACGCCGAATACTGCGATGGTCCAGTAACCGTCATCAGTGAGGCGGCGGTAGATGGTGATTCCCCCGATTACCACCACCAACAGCACCAGCAGGGTCGCCAGACGCATGAGTTTTTTCTTTTTTCTCCGCTTTTTCAAAGCCTTTGCCCGGCGGATCTTCCGCTCCTCAAATTCCTCCTGATGGCGGTTGATAAAATCAGACTCCCGCTTTTTGGTTGGCCGTTTTCTTCGTTTCATCCGTTCCAGCTCATCTTCATAATCGTAACTCATAGTTTCCCTCCAAGAATTTTTATTCTATTAATTTTCTGTAATATTTCCAATTGGCGTCCAGTTCACTGATGGTCACATTATTGGCGGATCCGCTGCTTTCATGGATGCAGAGGAGCTTCCCGTTGCTCCCCCACCCCAGAAACATGACCACATGGGCGTTGGAGCCTGTGCGTACGATAATGTCTCCGGGCTGAAGCTGGCTTCTGGCAATCGCGGTGCCGCATTGAATCAGACCGCTGGTTCCCTCCGCCGGCAGGCGCTCTCCTGTGGCAGACCAGTAAACCCAGCTGACCCATCCGGAGCAGTCCAGCCCTTTTCGGATTCTCCCCTTATAATCAGAACTGATCAGAGTGCCAAAACGGTTTCCTGCGTATCCAGGGGAGGAGGCTTTCCCGCCCCAGTAGTAGGGAACCCTTCCCACGGATTCCAGGGCGAAACGGATCAGTTCTCTCCTCTCCTGGGAAAGGTCTTCCGGCAGGGAGGCCATATAAGCGTCAACCTCCTCTGGGGACATGGGCGCCTGAAGAGAAATATCTGAGATGCTCAGTCCGTAATTTTCGTACCAGTCCTGATTTTTCAGATCTGCTACGAAAGCTTTCATTTCCTCCGTCCAGCCCGGCCAGGAGTCGGTAACTGTCCCGCCCCGCTCGTCCAGGTCGTAAAGGCTGCAGCTGCTCTCTTCCGTTCCGATAATATGAACGGTGATATTCAGATCCACATGCCCCGGACAGACGGCCGGTTCGCTGGAAGAATCGGCTCTGCTGCCCGGAATGGATTCCGCCTGGGCCTGTCCGCTTGTCTCCTGACCTGCGTCCGAATCCCGGGCGGCGTCCACCAGCATTTGAACGTAATCGCCGGGGCCCTGCAGCTGAGACGGTGTCGCATGGCCTTCGGAAGTCTCAAGAGCCTCCGGAGTCTCCTGGTAGGAAGAACTCTGTTCCGGCTCAGAGGAAACTGAGGCGGAACCGGCCGGTGCGGAAGTTTCCGGAATCAAATTCTCCGGCGCAGCGCTCCCTTCCGCCGGAAGGGTTTCCTGACCCGTCTCTGCGGAATCCGTCTCTGCGGAATCCTTCTCCCCGATACCGGGATCAGAAACAGTGATATCCGCCAGGGAGGAACTGTCTGTCTGGGAGGAACCGTCCGTCTGGGAGGAACTGTCCGCCAGGGAGGATGTGCCCGTCTGGGAACCGTCCGTCTGGGAAGAAGTATCCGTCTGAACGGACGGTTCCTCTGGAGTTTCCGTCTCCGACAATCGGGCGATGCTCTCTTCTATGGCAGCCCGCTGCTGTACTCCGGGGCCGGAAGCGGACGAGTCGCGGAGGGAAGGCGGCAAATCCGCACTGGATGTTTCCTCCCCGGATGAGCCGGATTCCGGCGGCTGGCTCTCTTCCTCCTGGATTTCTGCAATATCTTCCGCCATTTCCTCGGATTCTGACTGATCCAGACAGCCGTCACAGTAATAGACGCCGGATATGGAGACCTGGTAACTGTGGGAGGCGTTCCACAGTTCTCTGGCGTATTCCAGAAACAGACCAGTATCCTGGTAATCGTGGTAAAACGTGTATACATTGGCCATGGACAGGATCTCTTTTACGTTGGAGTAACTGTCGGCGGCGCTGCCGTCTCCGTTGAGCACAGAAATATTAATCCGGCGCCAGGAGCCGATCTGCCAGGTGGACGGATCATCTGCTGTCTGGTTTTCATCTTTCGGGTTATATGAGCCTGTGACGGCCTCCGCCGGAAGTCCCAGGCGCTCTGCCATCTGCTTCGGAGTGATGCCGGAAAGGTTGTAGATATTGTCCAGCCAGTCCTGATCCAGGATTTCCAGTTCCCGGTAGATGCGGCCCATTTCACTCTCCAGCACATCTTCCGTCTCTGCGCCTTCCGGGAACTCATAGACCAGGTTCAGGGCGTTTGGTACGATCTCCCGTTCCGATGTCACATCTGCGGATGTTTCCGGAACTGGGACGGCGGGAGCGGTGGCCGGCAGGGAGGCTGCTTCCGCGCTGGTGTTTCCGGTCCAGACGGGAACCCGGCTTCCGGCGCCCACAACAGCCACGCTCCCTATCAGCATCCAGGCCAGTCCTGTCACAAAAGGGGTATATTTATGATTCATCTGAAATTGTATCCTTTAATTAGTTATCCAACTAAAAACTATAACATACAATGAAAGGGAAAAACAGTCCCAAACCCTTAAAATTTGCTTAATTTGTCCATGCAGGCGCCAGCCTGAGACGGAATCCGTTCCGGAAAGGCAGGATTGTTTTTATTGACGCTTTTTCCGGAAATGATTATAATGAAAGCTATATTTGCCAGTAACCGCTGAAATTGACTAGAAATGATTGGAGTGAAAATTTGCTATGTGTGGAATTATCGGTTATACAGGCCCCCTGCAGGCCAGGGAAGTGCTTTTAAACGGCCTTGCTCAGCTGGAGTACAGAGGATATGACAGCGCCGGAATCGCGTTTTTCGGCTCGGATTCCGGAGTTCGTGTGGTAAAGACCACTGGAAAAGTTGCCCAGCTGAGGGAGCTGTGCAAAAACATTCATGAGGAGAGCCACTGCGGAATCGGCCACACCAGATGGGCCACCCACGGAGGCGTAACTGTGGAAAATGCCCACCCCCATCAGGCGGGAAGGGTTACCCTGATACATAACGGGATCATTGAAAATTATCACCAGCTTACGGTGGATTACCATCTGGAAGATCAGCTGGTCTCCCAGACCGACAGCGAAGTGGCAGCCAGGGTTCTGGATGCCATTTATGACGGGGATCCGCTGGCGTCCATCCGCCGCTTCCTTCCCCTTCTGGAAGGCTCCTACGGCTTCTGTATCCTCTTTTCCGATCATCCCGGGGAAATCTATGCTGTCCGCAATGTAAGCCCGCTGGTGGCCGCCTACACCCATTCAGGCTCCATTATCGCCTCTGATTTGACCGCCCTTATTCCGTATACGAGAAAGTATGCGGTGGTTCCGGAAAATCAGACAGTGAAGCTGACCCCTTACCGGATGGAGTTCTACGATCAGGACGGCCGCAGGGTGGATCCTGAGATTCTGGAGGTAAACTGGGACACAGACGCTGCCATGAAGAACGGATTCCCCCACTTTATGCTGAAGGAAATCCATGAACAGCCGGAGGCGCTGAAAAACACCATCCTTCCCCGCCTCTCCAGAGGTCTTCCCGATTTTGGGGCCGACGGCATCCCGGACAGCATCTTTGAGCAGTGCCGCCAGGTCCGTATTGTGGCCTGCGGTACCGCAATGCACGCCGGAATGGTAGCCCGGGCGATCATGGAACCCCTGCTTCGGATTCCTGTCCTGGTGTCCATCGCCTCGGAATTCCGCTATGAGGATCCGCTGGTGGACAGCGGTACGCTGACGATTGTGATTTCCCAGTCCGGCGAGACCATAGACACTCTGGCCGCCCTGAGACTGGCGAAAGAGCTGGGATCAAAGGTATTGTCTGTGGTGAACGTAAAGGGATCCACCATCGCCAGGGAAAGTGATTATGTGCTCTACACCCATGCCGGTCCGGAGATCGCCGTTGCCAGCACGAAAGCCTATTCGGTTCAGCTGGCGGCTCTCTATATGATTACCTGCCGGATGGCTTTTGTCCGCGGAAAGATGTCGGAGGAGGAAGGCATCTCCTTCATGAAAGACCTTCTGGATGTGATTCCTGCCATGGAGGAAATGATCCGCCAGGCAGACACCATCAAAAATATTGTCCGTCCTCTGGTGGATAAGCCCGACGCCTTTTTCATCGGGCGGAACCTGGATTATGCGTTCTCTCTGGAGGGCGCCCTGAAATTGAAAGAGATTTCCTACATTCACGCGGACGCTTACGCGGCAGGAGAACTAAAGCACGGTACCATCGCCCTCATTGCCGATCAGGTGCCGGTGATCGCCCTTGCCACCCAGGACCGGGTGTACTCTAAAATGATCTCCAATGTGCGGGAAGTGAAAGCCAGGGGAGCTTATGTGATCCTGATCACCAAGGAAAGCGCCCAGGCGGATGGGGATCTGGCGGATGTGCGCATTAAGATTCCCGATCTTCACGACCGTTTTACCGTATTTCCCATCGCGGTGGTCCTTCAGCTGATCGCTTACTACGCTTCTCTTCTCAAAGGTCTGGATGTGGACCAGCCGAGAAATCTGGCGAAATCTGTGACTGTGGAGTGATTCCGGAGCTGCGGAAGATACGTGCCATATAAAGATACAGCCGTGCAGGCACCTGGAAAACAGGGCCGGCACGGCTGATAAAAAACACTTTGGTTTTCTGTTTTATTTTGTTATTTCTTTTTCTGATTCTTCTTTGCGTTGGCAAAATACAGGATCATGTCCACGGTTCCGTCAATTCCCAGCACGCTGCTGTTGATGCAGAGGTCATAGCTTCTGACATCTCCCCATTTTTTGCTGGAGTAGTAATTGTAGTAGCTGGAGCGCTCCTTATCGGTCTTCATCATGATTTCCTTCGCTTTGGCCTCGCTCACATTGTTGGTCTGCGCCAGCCGCTTGATCTTCACCTCGTCATCTCCCGTGATGAACACGCTTACCATGTTGGGATAATCTGCCAGAGCGTAGTCGGCGCACCGTCCCACAATCACACAGGATTCCTTGTCTGCCAGAGCTTTGATGGCGTCAAACTGGGCCAGGAAGATCTTGTGGTTGATGGGCATATCCATATATCCGGAGGAGGTATAGCCAAAGGAATAGGAATCCATCACTAATGAATACAAAAAGCTCTTGGTAGGCTTTTCATCGTGGGCTTCAAACAGCTCCTCACACAGGCCGCTGTCCTTTGCCGCCAGAGCCAGCAGCTCTTTGTCGTAGCATTTCACCCCCAGCTTTTCCGCAACTTTCTGTCCGATTTCTTTTCCGCCGCTGCCGGACTGCCGTCCTATTGTGATAATCAGATTACTGGTCATTCTCATTGCTCCTTCCCTTGATCGAATTCGCCTGAAAAGGTTCTTACTGTTATCATTATTATATATCAATAGCAGAAAAAAGTATATAATTATTTTAAAATATTCAAAAGTTTTTGAAAATATTCTGGCAACGGAGCGGAAAACTCCATATATTTTCCCGTTCGAGGATGAATGATTCCCAGAACTCCCGCGTGAAGAGTCTGGCCTTCCAGCCCGCCGATGGGACATTTTGCCGGTCCGTAGACCGTATCACCCAGCAGGGGATGGTGAATGCTGGCCATGTGAACCCGGATCTGATGGGTGCGCCCCGTCTCCAGCTGGCATTCCACATAGGTGTAGGCCGCAAAGCGCATGAGAACTCGGTAATGGGTGACCGCTTCTTTCCCGTTTTTCGCGTTGATGCTCATTTTTTTCCGGTCTGTGGGATGGCGGCCGATGGGAGCGTTTACCGTTCCCTGATCCTCCTTGATAACGCCGTGGACAATGGCGTAGTATTTTCTGGTGATGGAATGGACTTTCAGCTGCTCGGCGATGCTCTGATGGGCAAAATCGTTCTTGCAGACGATCAGGACCCCCGTGGTGTCCATATCGATGCGGTGGACGATTCCGGGGCGCATCACCCCGTTGATTCCCGAGAGATCTCCTCTGCAGTGATCCATCAGGCCGTTGACCAGCGTGCCGCTGTAGTGGCCGGCGGCGGGATGGACTACCATGCCCTTCGGCTTGTTGATGAGAATAATGTCCTGGTCCTCGTAGAGAATGTCCAGATCCATCTTTTCGGCCACGATCTCCGGTTCTGTGGGTTCCGGAGCTGTGATCTCTACCACATCCCCTGGGAGAACCCGGTAACTGCTTTTTTCTGCCTTTCCGTTGACCAGAACGCCGCCGTTTTTTAAAATTTTCTGAATATAAGAACGGGAAAGGTCATCCAGCTGTCCGCTGATGTAAGCGTCCAGCCGGGAGTCCTTTCCCTCTTCTGTCACAGTGAGAAGCTGCTTCAAAGACTGTCTCCTTTCTTTTTCAGGGAGAACGGTTCCAGATCGCTGTCCTTGTAGTAAAAAAGGAACAGGATGATCAGAGCCGCCGCCGAAATCGTCACGTAGCAGTCCGCCACGTTAAACACAGGAAAATTGATCAGGCGAAAATAGAAAAAATCCACCACATATCCCTGCAGGATCCGATCAATCAGATTGCCCGCCGCTCCCGACACAATGCCGATGGCGCACAGGTACAGGGGAATCAGGCTTTTCTTTTCCGGCGCCTGTCTCTCCGGCATCCTCCACACGGCAAAGAGAGCTGCGGCGATCACCGCCGCGGCAATCAGAAAGAAGAAGGACTGACGGCCCTGAAGCATGCCGAAAGCCGCTCCCCGGTTTTCCAGATAAGTCAGTTCAAAGATTCCGTCTATGAGAACCAGAGGGGGATGGCCGGACAGGTGTTTCACTGCCAGACTCTTCGTCCACTGATCCAGGCCGACCAGAACGGCACAGCTTAAGAAAAAGACGGCAAACTGCTTCCATTTTTTCATATGTCCGCTCCTTGTTATCTCAGAATGAAGGACAGGCCCAGGCGCATCTCTTCCTCCGTCACCGTCCGGTCCACGTAGGCGTCGCCGATCCGCTCCAGAAGAATAAATTTCACCGTTCCCCCATCCATCTTCTTGTCATTTTTGGTGGCGCGGATTACAGCGTCCGGCGAAAGGCCTTTCACAGAATCCGGCAGCCCGAACCGGGTCAGAAGTTCTCTCAGGTGCTCCACCTCTTCCATGGGGATCTTTCCCCTCTCGTGGGAGATATAGGCGGCGGCCAGGCAGCCCAGAGCCACGCAGTGGCCGTGGAGCATGGAGAAGTTCATCTCCTTCTCGATGGCATGTCCCAGAGTATGGCCGAAATTGAGCAGAGCGCGAACTCCCTGTTCGTTGGGATCTTCCTCCACCACTTTCTGTTTGATCAGATCGCTGGAGAGAATCATCTCCTCGCAGGTCTGAAGGTTCCGGTCCATAATCTCTTTGGAACAGTAGTCCAGCCACTGGTAATAGTCAGCGTTCTGGATCAGGCCGTGTTTTACCACCTCTCCCATGCCGGAAGAATACTGTTCCGGGGACAGGGTGCGGAGCACGGCCATATTGCTGTAGACCATGCGGGGCATATGGAAGGCACCCACCATGTTTTTGTAGGAGAGAAAATCCACTCCCGTCTTTCCGCCGATGCTGCTGTCCACCTGGGAGAGCAGGGTTGTGGGAATCTGAATGAAAGAGACGCCCCGCAGATAGGTGGCGGCCGCGAAGCCGCACAGATCTCCGACCACGCCTCCGCCCAGGGCTACCAGCACATCTTTGCGGTCAAAATGTTCCAGGATCAGGGTCTCATAGAGCTTCTGGACCGTGTCCAGGTTTTTATGCTCCTCCCCCGCAGGAAACACGAAATTTACCACATGACGGCAGCAGGAAGAAAAAATATCCGCCACTTCATTGAGATAGAGGCCGGCCACATTGGAATCTGTGACGATGCAGACCTTTCTCCCGTCCACAAAGGGAGCGGCTTCCCGTTCCAGCTTTTGAAATGAGGTCTCCAGCACAATATCGTATATGGAACGCCCGTTTAAATGGATCGTCATTCTCTCAGACATAGTCTCTCCTTCCCGGAACCGTCTTCTCCGGCACAAAAAATAGATCCCTTTCCATTTTCTATGAAAATCCAGGAAATGGCAGGGATTTCCTCTTCTGTGAATAACCGGAAAAGGCAAACGGCTTCCTCAGCCGCCAGGCAGCCTTCCGCAGTTTTCAGCATTCGGAAGGCGACCGTTTCACAATATCCGTTTGATTTATAGTTATGTAGTCTTTCGTCAGTTAAAATGTACGTTCAGACCGGACACATCCAATGCGCCGGCGCTAAGTAGGTCCTGGAAGTCACCTGACAGTTCCACAGACTCCGGTGTGGCGATGAAAATGTAGTTGGAGATCTTCTGAAGATTTCCGTTCATGGAGTAGGTTGCGCCGGATGTAAAATCGATGATCCGCTGAGCTACCTCCGTGTGGATTCCCTCCATGTTCAGCACTACAGCCTTGCCGGCAAGCAGATAATCGCAGATATCCTTCGAGTCCTCCATAGACGTGGGCTTTACCAGAGAAACCTCCATTCCGCGGCGCATGGGAACCACCTTGCTGTTGGAACGGCTCAGAAACTTCGGCCGGGACTGCTCCGGCTCGTCCTCTTCATCCTCATAGCTGCTGCTTCTGGAGAAAAATCCCTTTTTCGCCGGCTTCTCATCTTCATAGTCATCATCTAAGAAGTAATCGTCGTCATCTTCGTCGCTTAATCTCATGGTATCCATAAACTTCCCTAAAAGGCTCATTATAACACTCCTATCTGGCACCAAAGATACCGGTGCCAACTCTAATCATGGTGCTACCCTCCTCGATGGCGACCTGATAATCTCCGGTCATTCCCATGGAGAGGACACTCATAGTACCATTATCAATGTTTTTACTTTTTATGTCAATAAAAAGTTGATATAATTTTTTAAAAATATCGCGGTTTTCTTCCGGATTCTCCACATATGGAGCAATTGTCATAAGACCTTTGACCGTTAAATGGGAATATTGAGATATTTTTTTCAGGGCGTCTTCCACTTCCTCCAGGAAAAAGCCGTACTTGCTCTCCTCCCTGGCTACGTTCACTTCCAGAAGAATGTCCACATGGAGATCCTTTTTCTCCGCCTCTGTCTCGATCTGCTCTGCCAGACGGAGAGAATCCACCGAGTGGATAAGAACCACCTTGTCGATGACCTGGCGGACTTTATTGCGCTGAAGATGGCCGATCATGTGAAAACGGGCGTCCTCCGGAATCTCCGGACGCTTCTCCAGGATTTCCTGCACCTTGTTTTCGCCGAAATCCCTGGCGCCGGCCTCATAGGCCTCCATGAGCATCTCCACCGGCTTTGTCTTGCTCACCGCGATGAGGGTCACCTCATCCACATTTCTTCCCGCCCTGCGGCAGGCTTCCTCCATATGTTTTCTCACTTCCATAAGATTTTCTTTTACCACTTTTATCGCTCCTTTTGCTGTACCGGCGCCGCCCTTCGGGCTGGCGCCTGGGTTACTGATTTGTATCACTGGTATATGATGGCTCCCTCCGTCACCGTGGACGCATCCAGGACAATGTGGTCGTAGACGGAAAGGCCGTACCGGGTTCCTTTTTCCACAATATAGTATTCCTCGTTGGAGTTGAGAATCTCCACCTGACGGAATACGGCGTAGCCTCGGTTGATGTTGTAGACTCCGTCCAGGGAGGCAGTCTGGCCCACCTGGAACCGCTCCGTGGATCCTGGTTTTACCAGGTAATCTCCGGCCTTGATCTCACTCTGATCCGACACTTCTATGTAGTAATATCCGTCCTTTGAATTGTAGATGGTGGCTGGGACGAACACGATGGAGGAGGAACCGTCCTGTTCGGAGTAGGTTTCCTTCATGAATCCATTGGTGGAGCTGTCCCCACCCTGGGCCACATAGTCCTCCGGAATCAGATAAAACTGTTTCTGGGTCACTGCGGTTTTCGGTATCTTCAGTCCGGTGGTGGTGTCCGCGCTGATCTCAAAATCCAGAAAACGCTCCGACTCAAACTGCACCATATATTTGGTGAAGTCCAGCTGGCCGTAGGTATTGCCATCGGCGCCGGCAATCACGGAAAAATTTCCCGTCAGCTCCAGATCGTACCCCGGAAAGGTTACATGGAGCTGGTTCTGTCCGCTGTAGTCCGCCACGTCCTGCTGGTCCATGGGAAAGACGAGGGACCACTGGTCGGAGGTGATGATCTTATAGATGGAAGCGCCCTGCTCCACCAGATCGCCGGATTTCGCCTGAGTGCGGCTGTAACCGGCCCGGTTGAAGGCGTCTGCCGTCACATCCGCCGGCTTCATGCCTGCGTAGGCGTGGGTCTGACCGTCCCCATCCGTGTACTGATCCACCACGTAGGAGACCACTCCCGCCTTGTCCGCCCGGATCTGATGAAAATTGATGCCGGCCTGTTCCATGGCCTCTGTCAGGCTGTCCATGGCGTTAAAGCTGACGTATTCCATCATGGCCGCCTCCAGGGAGTATTTCATGTCCTCCACCTGGGAGAAATTGTCGTCGTCATAGGAAAGGCTGAAGGAGGTCATCTCCTTTTTCAGGGAAGCCAGGTCATCGGCACTGATCTGGGCGGAACCGCCGCTGTTTTCCTCCAGAAACTGTTCCATACGCCCCGACTCATCCAGGGAATAGACGCTGGCTCCCACGGAAGCCCGCTTACCCTCACGGATGAAGTAGTTGATGTAGCCGGCGCTGTCCGTGGTGAATACGCTCTCCTCCCGGAGAATGAGACCGGTATACTTCCGGTCCTCCATGATGCTGCCCTCAGCCACCTCGTAAAACTGCACCTTCTCCCTGGTAATATAGGTGTACACATAGAAAGCCATGTACAGAAAGATCAGAAAGAACATGATGGCGCCGATGTTGGCGTGGCGGATTTTTTCCCGTTTTTTCAGATGTTTTTTGCGTTTTTCCAGGTCAATAACTTCCGGGTTTCTCTTTTTTGCCATGAGCAGCTCCTCCGCAGGTTGCAAATATGTCTCGCAAAAAAAGACCTCCGCTTTCGGGTGCAGAGGTCTTGATTTGTCGTTTATCTTATAACGCGATGATCACGTCTTTCTGAGCGTTCTCCGGCATATCTTCCTTGTTGATGGATACGCTGAGCACGAAGGTTACGTGATACTTTTCGCCGATATTTTCCAAGGTTGTGATCACTTCTGAGATGTCTTCTCCCTCCAGGGAAGCCAGCTTCAGGAAGCTGTCCAAAAACATCATTTCCAAATCATAATCCTGGGAAATAATTCCGCAGATAAAACCGATAAACGCTTCACAGGAAGTGATCGGATACTCTTTTACATTGATGAGACGAATCTTATTGTTCAGCTCGTACATATGCTTGGAACTCTTATCCAGGTATACGATGGATCCGGTGGATTCCTTTATGGCTGCGTTGGCCTTGTCCAACAGATATTTTGTCTTTCCTTTACCCTTTTCTCCTGCGATGATCTGAACCATAACAATATCCTCCTTGAGTTTATTAAATTTGCATAAAAAATCAATTCATATTACCATAATTATAGAACAAATTCTGTAAAAAGGCAATCACTAATTGACAATTTTATTCATAAGATTTGTCATGTTGTCATAGAGGTTTGGACGGCTGTCCGCTTTCAGGACAACAGAGATATATTCCCCGCCGTCTTCGGCTTCGCTGGAGACAATCAGGCAGTAGCCGGCGGCCTGTGTTGTGCCGGTCTTTCCTCCTGTCACGGTAACTCCGTCAGGGGCCTGCTGTTCTCCGGTGAGATACTGGTTGCTCATCTTCCAGGTCTGCGAAACGGTCTCCCCTGCACTGTCGACGTACTCCGCATAATAGGAAGTGGTTCCCTCAATCTTACGGAACTCCGGCTCCTTCATTGCTTCATTGAAAATCAAATATAGATCATAGGCGGTGGTATAGTGATCCTCATCGGTCAGACCGTGGGGATTGGTAAAATGAGTGCCTGTGGCGCCAATAGCCAGCGCCTCCTCATTCATCATATCGGCAAATGCGGAAATGCTTCCGGCGATGTGGACAGCGATGGCCGCTCCCGCGTCATTTCCGGAAGGAAGCATCAGGCCGTAGAGAAGCTGCTCCAGAGTCAGCCGGTCTCCCGGATGAATGTTGCAGAGGGAAGCTCCGGCTTCTGTGATCACCGCGTCCTCCGTCACTGTCACTTCATCCTCCAGATTCCCGTGGCGGATGGCCACAAGGGCTGTCATCACCTTCGTGATGCTGGCCGGATACAGCTTTTCATACATATTTTTATAGTAAGGGACTGTTCCGTCCGACAGGGAAAAGAGGGCTGCCGCCTCGGCGGTGATCTCTTCATCCTCGTAGGCGCCGCTGTCGTCCGGCACGCACAGATCGGCGGCAAACAGCCGGGCCTTTTCTTCCGCCTCTGAGGAAACGCTTCGCGTCTCCAGGTCATAGGGACGGTCTTTTACCTCGCTGCCGCAGCCGGACAGACAGACGGCGGCGAGAAGAAAGGCAGCTCCCAGCCGGCGGGCTTTTTTCCCTCTTCCGATTATTTGTACGCTTCTCTCCATTCCATATCTCCGCGGTCCAGGGATTTGATCAGCAGTTCCGCCGTGGCCACATTGGTAGCCAGGGGAATATTGTAGAGATCGCACAGTCTGACGATGTCGTTGACATCCGGCTCATGCTCCTTCGGATGAAGGGGATCTCTCAGGAAAATCACCAGATCGATGGTGTTGTGCTCGATTTCAGCGCTCAGCTGCTTGTTACCCCCCAGGTGGCCGGCGAGAAACTTGTGCACGTTTAAGTTTGTCACTTCCTCAATCAGACGCCCCGTGGTTCCGGTGGCGAACAGATTGTTTTTGCTTAGGATTCCCCGGTAGGCGATGCAGAAATTCTGCATCAGCTTTTTCTTGGAATCATGAGCTACTAATCCGATATTCATTACGAAATCCTCCTTCTTTTAACGCATATTTCTCTGAAGTCCAACATTTAGTAACACCCCCAGCCCGATGTACATACTGACAAGCGAGCTCACACCGTAACTGATGAAAGGAAGGGGAAGCCCTGTGTTGGGGAATATTCCCGTGGCAACGGCGATATTGGCGAATGTCTGGAATGCGAGAAGGGCCGACACCCCACAGCCGATCAGCTTTCCTGACAGATCTCTCGCCCGGTGGGCCATCCATAGACATTCAAACACCAGTACGGCAAACAGCGCAATTACCGCCACGCAGCCGATAAAACCCAGCTCTTCGCCGATAACTGCAAAGATAAAGTCCGTCTGCTCTTCGGATAAAAAATTTCCGTTTTTCACGGACGCCAGCGTGTTGTTGTTGAGTCCCTTTCCGTGAAGCATTCCAGAACCGATGGCCATAATGGAGTTGGCCTGCTGGTAGCCGGTGGACGCGTATTCGTCCGGATTCAGCCAGGCCAGCACACGGGTGATCTGGTAGCCCTGAAGAAAAGGGATTCGTGTCAGGACATCCGTAAATCTGGCCAGGTAGATCAGCAGCCCGAAGACCGGCACGATCACGGCCAGAGTTCCGAAAATCCATCTATAGCTCAGGCCTGCCACAAAAACCATGCAGACCAGAACAAACATAATTACCAGTGTGGTGGAAAGATTGGGCTCCTCCAGAATCAGAGCCATGGGTACGGCAAACACTGCAGCGATAATTGCCAGAGTCTTTACCGAATTCAGGGTTTCCCGGTTCTTTGCCAGAAACCAGGAGGAAAACACGATCATTCCGTGTTTCACAAACTCTGAGGGCTGAAACTGAATGCCGGCAACCTCAATCCACCGGGTCGCTCCGTTCACATTCCGGCCAAACAGAAGAACTGCCACCAGGATTACGATGCAGCCGGCGTAGATCCCCCAGCTGTAAGTGAGAATCTTCTGATACGGGATCAGAGAGATGGCCACCGCGATGACAAGTCCCAGTACAATTCCCATGGCCTGCCGCTGCACCAGCCCGGAATCCTGTCCGGAGGCGCTGTTGATCACCAGAAGACCGATGAAGTTCAAAGCAAGCACATACAGGATCAGCCGGAAATTGTAGTTTTTGAAATTGTAGTTGAGTATCATTAAAATGTCCCCTTATTTCCCATGTGTAGGATTGGAATATTGGCATAAAGGGCCGGTATTTTTCTGCCCGTGAGGGCAGTCTCCTCTCGGATCTGTATCTGAATTCCCCCCTGGTCGATCTCCATGTAGCGGGAGACAGCGGCCGCAAGGTCCTCTTTTACCATTTCTATCATCTCGGGGGAGCAGTCCGTCTTGTCCGCGATCAGGATGAGCCTGAGCCGGTTTTTGGCCAGCTCCCCTGAGTTTCTCCGGCGCAGTCCTGACAATATCCTCATGGCAGGACCTCCTTACGCCCGCTTCAGCAGGCCGGTGAGACGGCGGAAAATACTTTTGGAGGCTTCCAGATTCATAAGCGGAACGCTCTCTCCCACAATCCTTCTGCATATATTCATATAAGCCTGTCCCGCCAGGGACTGAGTGCCTGCCAGAGGCTCTCCCTGGTTGGTGGAAATGACGATGTCCTCATCGTCGGGGATGGCGCCGATCATGTTGACGGAGAGGATGTCCACCACATCTCCCACAGACATCATGTCGCCCCGGCGCACCATATCCATGCGCACCCGGTTGACGATGAGGTCGATGGCTCCCATGTCCTCCGCTTCCAGAAGACCGATGATCCGGTCCGCGTCCCGGATGGCGGAGACCTCCGGCGTCGTCACCACAAATGCCCGGTCCGCACCGGCCACGGCATTTTTAAAGCCGCGCTCGATTCCCGCCGGGCTGTCCAGAAGGATGTAATCAAACTCCCCTCTGAGCTCGCCTACAAGCTTTTTCATTTGGCCCGGATTGACCGCGGTCTTGTCCCGGGTCTGGGCCGATGGCAGTAAATACAGGTTGGGATATCTTTTGTCTTTAATCAGGGCCTGCTTGATCCGGCAGTTTCCCTCCACCACGTCCACCAGATTGTAGACGATGCGGTTTTCCAGTCCCATGACCACATCCAGGTTGCGCAGTCCGATGTCCGTATCGATCAGAACTACCTTGTAACCTAAGATGGCCAGGCCGGTGCCCACATTTGCGGAGGTTGTCGTCTTGCCTACCCCGCCTTTTCCGGAAGTAATCACAATGACTTCACTCATAATGAATATCCTCCTGATATAAAATTGCCATATTATATTGTAACAAATATTCTGGAAATTTTCCAGTGCTAAATGAAATTTATCCGGCTGAGGAAGCTTTTTTTCAAAGGTTTTACGGCAATCCGGCCGTCTTCCACTCCGGCGATCATGGGTCCCCGCCCCAGACGTCTGGGCCGGTCCCCGAATTTCTGCTGGATGGAGGCCACTTTCAACTGCACCGGAGCCATCTCCAGGGCTACGGCCACGGCGTCCAGATTGCCGGACGCGCCGGCATGGAGAGCGCCGCGGCACTCTCCCAGCACAATAATGTTTCCCTTTGCCGTCACCCGGGCTCCCTGCTCCACGTCTCCGATGATCACGACGCTGGCCTCCGTCTCCAGGGTTTCTCCCGCTCCCAGGCTGCCCTTGTAAAAGTTGCCGGTCCGGGAGTTTAACTCCATCAGCTTTTCGTTGAGGGCCTTTTCGCACCGCTCGATCCGGCTCAGGTCATGGTCCAGCAGGCAGAGAATCTCGATCTGGGAGTTCTCCGTGATGGTATTTACCACCGCGAACTCCTCTTCCGGCGTCATCTCCCTGCCTTCCAGGGTCAGTGCCATCTGGACAGAGCCCCAGAATCTGGCGCTCTCCCGGAATTTAGCCGCCACATCGGACAGAAGCTGTTCAAAGGGAGGCGCCGGGTCCAGAATCACGGTAAGTCCTGACTTGTTTCCTTTTATCACCACCGTACTGTGCATCGTTCTGATACCTCCTTATACGGGCGGGCTGGAGCCGCCGGTGCATGAAATTGAAATTAATCCCGGATATTTACGCTGGTAGCCTCCCGGGCGCCGGTGTTCATAATCTGATCCAGATCCGTGTAGCCGAAGTAGAACTGGTACACGTTCTTTGCCAGGGAAGCGGCGTTTGCGGAAGAATAGCCGTTGGGGATATTGACGGTCACGCTGATCTCCGGATCCTCATAGGGAGCGTAGGAGATGAAAAATGCGTGGTTGGCCTGATTGCTGCTCTCCTGGGCCGTACCGGTCTTGCCGGCAACGGCCACCTCCAGATCGCCGTAGACGCGGCTTAAGGAGGTGTTTGTCACCACCCGCCGCATGCCTTCCTGCACGGTATTCCAGCTGGAATCTGCAATGTCGATCTGGGAGTATACCTCCGGGGTATAGTCCTGAATCAGGTTGCCGTCTGAGTCGGTGACCTTGTCGATCAGGCTCAGGTTGTAGACCGTTCCCCGGTTGGCGATGGCGGTCACATATCTGGAGAGCTGGACGTTGTTGTAAGCGTGGGTCGCCTGTCCCATGGCGGACCGCTCCGGGTCCTCTGTGGTCATGTGGGGCGCCACCTCGGGAATTTCCACGCCGGAAGTGCTGTCCAGGCCGAATTTTGCCGCGTACTCCCGGATTTTTTCCACTCCCAGGGCTGAGGAATAGTTGCCGTTCTCATCTATGGACAGGCGGTGGGCCATCTCGTTGAAGTAATAGTTGCAGGAATTCTGGATGGCTTCCACCATGGTCTCCGGCCCGTGGCTTCCAGGAAAGACGGAACAGCGAATCGGATATGCTACATTTTCGTAGATTCCGGTACAGGTGATCAGTTCTCCGGCGTTTCCCACTCCTTCCTCCAGGGCCGCGATGGCGGTGATGGGCTTGAAGGTGGAACCGGGAGCCTTGATTACCTGGGTGGCGTTGTTGTACAGCGGATTGGACTGGTCATTTAACAGCTGGTTGTAGTAAGCTGTGTCCATGGTGCCGGACAGCCGGTTGTTGTCATAGCTGGGATAGGTCACCAGGGCGAGCACTTCTCCCGTGTTCACATCGGTAACTGTCACGCCGGCGGTACAGGGCTCCAGAGCCATCTGTGCCGGTGTCAGCTCAATGTTGGAAATCTTATTTTTTATAAACTGGAATGCGTACTCCTCTCCGTTTGCCCGGAGCATGGCGATCTCTGAAGGATCGTTCTCCAGAACGCCCTGGTCGTAGAGGGCCAGACAGAGCTCTCTTCCCGTGACCGTGCCGTTGTGGACCAGATGGTCGTAGATCTTCTTGTCAAAGGCAGTGTCGTTTTGAATTCCCTCCAGAGCCGTTTCCACAAGGACTCCGTAGATGTCATCCGCATTGGAATACTTGCTGTCGATCTCCAGCCGGGAGGTGTCGATCCAGCTGTTTGCGATGCCTGCGTAGAGATACTCTCTCAGGCTGATGGTCTGGCTGCGCCAGGCCTGATAATCCGCGCTGCTCTGGTCAATGTTGCCGCTTACCAGGATGCCGGCCTGGTCGGAGGCCAGGTAGGTGCTGATGTAGGACATATAATCCGCCAGGTCCTCCGGCAGATCTTTCATCGCCGTGGGGTGGTCGCTGTACAGCTCCGCACGGATCCGGTCAAAAATCTGATTTTTGGCGGAGGAAAACTTGGCGTAGATCCCCGCCTCTGTGGCGGAGGCGTCCTCCGATGCAAAATGGCTCATGGAGAGCACGTTGTTGTTGATCAGCTGAAAATAGGCGTCCCGGATGGGAATTACCCGGCTGGAACCATCCCGGTTGTCGTTGACGCTCTCGTCGTCGTTTACCAGTTTGGACGCCACAATTCCCGCCAGCTGCTGTTCAATCAGGTGGTAGATTCCCTTCTGCAGATCCCGGTCAATGGTCAGATACACGTCCTGGCCGGCCACGGGATCGGTCTGGGACAGGACCTCCATCACCCGGCCCACATTGTCCACGCTGATGGTCTGATGTCCCTTTTTCCCCTGAAGAACTGTCTCCATGGAGGATTCAATGCCCGTCCGTCCCACGATGTCCGTCAGAGAATAGTCGGGATTTTCCTCCTGGAGCTGGGCCAGCTGGTCCTCCTGGACCTTTCCCGTATAGCCGATGATGGGGGCAAAATAAACGCTGTCGTTGTAGACGCGCACAGCGGTCTCCGTCACGCTCACGCCCAGAAGATCGGAGGAGTGTTCGGTAATATCGGCCATGGTCTCCTCGCTGATGTTGGAGGTGACCTGGGTAGCCTCATATCTCCGGTAAGAGGTCAGGCCCATGGTGTACCGGATGTTGACCACCTGAAGCGCTTCCGTATCCGTCATTTCTATGGGATTTCCCTCCTCGTCCGTCAATTCATTGAGGCCGTAGGTTTTCATTCTGTTTTCAAACAGCTCCCGGGCGGTGATGTCGGCGGGATAATCTCCGTCCGGCCCGGTGAGCTCGTCGATGGTGCGAAGTCCGTAGAGGTCGCTGAGAAACCGCTTTCTGGATGTCTCTGATGTGGAGGTGTAGTACATTTCTCCGTTTTCGTCGATGGCAACCTCAAATCGGCCTTCCACCTGCTCTCCGTGCTTGTTCAGAATCCGAACCAGCCGCAGAAGCATGGCGTTGCGCTCGTTGGTGGTGGCGTACTCTCCGTTGTCCTGAACGGTGACGGTGTAGGCCAGCTCATTGTAGGCCAGCACGTTTCCGTTCCGGTCAAATATCTTTCCCCTGGTGCCGGGAGTGGTCACCTCCCGCTCCGTCAGCTGAATATAGTCCTTCAGGTAGCTCTCCCCGTTTACGATCTGGAGGTTGAACAGCTTTACCACCAGAAACAGGAACATGCAGGAAAACAGGACGGCCAGAGCCGCCAGCCGGGAGGACAAAAGCTTTCTGCCCAGAGTCTTTATCAGGTCAAGAAAATCGTCAAACAAAATCGGTATCTCTCCTTTTTTCCAGTTCTTCCATCTTCCGGGTGATTGCGAGGAAGATCCGGTATACCAGCAGGGTGACCAGCACCGTGAATATGATCTCCGGTATGATGATTTCCCGGAGGTAAAACAAAAAATTCAGCCGGTTCCGGATCAGGAAGAGAAAGATGTAAATGTAAAGGTTATAAGCCAGGTCATTGATGCCGCTTAAGATCAAAGGAAGAGTAATATAATCTTCATAGTAGTATTGGGTAAAAATTCCATTAACATACCCCATGCACACGTAAAACAGGGTATAAAATCCAAACGGTCCGCTGTAGAACAGATCCAGCAGGATCCCGCACAGGAAGCCGCAGAGCATTCCCGCGTCTTTTCCGCAGATGAAACCGAAGGAAAAGGTCAGGATCAGCAATAAATTGGGGGAGGCGGACAAAAATGGAATCTGAGGAAAAATGCAGCTCTGCACAGTGAACGCGGCGATGGCCAGGGCCAGATTGATCAGAAATCTTTTCATTGGCCGGCCTCCCCGCTGCTCTCCGGTGCGGACTCTGCCCCGCTCTCCCCTTCTGCTGCCGCGGCTGTCTCCCCGCCGGCGGATCCGGCGCCGGCAGAGCTTTCGTCCGCGGAGGTCTCATCCCCAGGAACGCTCTCCCCGTCTCCGGAGCCGCCCTCGCTCATCTCGCTTTTCAGATCGGTGATCACCAGGACTTCCTGGAGCGTGTCAAACTGAGCGGCCGGAATCAGGTAGCCGGACTGGGTGACCCGGTTGCTGTCCATGGTAATGTCGGCGGCATAGCCGATGAGCAGACCGGGCAGGAACCGGGAGCTGATGTTGGAGGTGACGATCCGGTCCCCCTCCTTCACATCCCCGTCCTGGGCGATGTGGGTTAAGCGGAGACGGCCCTCCCGGTAGAGGGTCAGATCCCCCTCCACCACGCAGTTGGAACCGGACTGCATGGCCATGGCGTAAACTTCGCTGGAATCGTCGATGATGGACCGGACGGTGGCGTAATTGGCGCCCACGTCCGTGACGATTCCCACCAGGCCGCCGCCGGCGATGACATTCATGTCCTCCCGGATCCCGTCGTTGGACCCCTTGTCGATGCGGAAAATATGGAACCAGTCCCCGGAGTCCTTGGCGATGACCCTGGCGCCCACCTTGTGGTACTGCATGTATTCCTGGTCCAGGCCGTAGAGCTCTCTCAGCCGATTCAATTCAAACTGCTCCTGCTGCAGCCGCCCGTTTTCCTCCGTAAGGGTGTCCACCTGGCTCTTTAACTCCTCGTTTTCCTGAAGAGCTGCCTGCAGGCTGGAGTAATTCTGAATTTTTTCGTAGGCGGCGGATCCCGCCCGGTTGATCCCCGACTGGATGGGGGTGAGCACGTAGCCCACTCCGTTGCGCAGGGGGGCCAGAAAACCGTCGTTGACGGATGAGATTCCGATCAGAAGGATACAGAACACGCTCAGTCCGATCAGTATATATTTGCTGCGCTTTGATTCCATCTATAACATTCCCCGTTCTTTTAAACTCAAAAAAGCATTATCTCCAATGATAATGTGATCCAGCAGGATGATTCCCACCATCTCTCCCGCCAGACGCACCCGCTTGGTGAAGGCGGCGTCCTCCCGGCTGGGAGAAGGATCTCCGCTGGGATGGTTGTGAACCAGGATCAGGCTCACCGCCCGGTACCGCAGAGCCTCGATAAAAATCTCTCTGGGAGTAGCCAGAGACGCGTTCACCGTGCCTCTGGAGATCAGCAGCTCCTTGATCAGGACCTGCCTGGTGTTGAAAAACATGGCCCGGAGCTCTTCCTGCTCCTTGTGGCGCATCTCTTCCATATAATAACCGGCGATGGCCTCCGGGCTGTGAAAGGAGAGCTCCTGTCCGGAAGCGGCCTGCCGCCAGATGCGGCGGGACAGCTCGCAGATGCACAGAAGCTGGCTGGCCTTCACCGGGCCCACGCCGTGAAGCTCCATCAGCTCCGGCAGGGAGCGGTGAAGCAGGCCCAGCAGGCCTTCCTCCCCGCAGCTGCTCTCCAGAATCTTTTTGGAAAGGCTGAGGGAGCTGTCGTGACGGGAACCGGTGCGGATAATCACCGAGAGCAGTTCCGCGTCGCTTAAGGATTCCGGCCCGGATTTCAGGCATTTTTCGTAGGGGCGTTCCTCCGGCGGAAGCTCCTTCATGGTAATTTGGTTCATACATTCCTCCTGACCGTGTGACTCTCCAAGTCTCCCGTTTCAGGAATGGCTGAATCAGATCCAGATCAGATCCAGCGGAACACCAGCAGGGCGATGACAATGCCGATGATGCTGGCCATGGTGATCTTAATGCTCAGCCCGAAGGTGATCACCAGGATCCCCAGATCCAGATTGATGGGCGGGCTGATGCCGAAGGACTGTCCGAAGCTCAGCCAGGACAGCATGGGCACGCCGGCGGTCATCTCGCCGATAAAGCCGCCCAGCACAATGCCGGCCAGCATCAGCAGCAGAAGGATCCAGAAGTTTTTGTTTCTCATTGGTAGGCACTCTCCCGTTTCAATTCGTACTATTCTATCACAAGTTTTCTGCTGTGTACAGTCCTTACAGTGTGACGAGACCGGCGTCCAGAAGCTTCTGAAGGGACATGAGAATTCCCAGTTTTGCGTGGTACCAGGTCAGGCCTCCCTGGAAATACACGGCGTAAGGCGGCTTGATGGGGCCGTCGGCGGAAAGCTCGATGGAGGAGCCCTGGACGAAGGCACCTGCCGCCATGATCACCGGGGCGTCGTATCCCGGCATGTCCCAGGGTTCCGGCGTCACAAAGCTGTCCACCGGGGCGGCCGCCTGAATGCCCTTGCAGAAGGCGATGACCGCCTCCGGTTTTCCGAAGGTAACCGCCTGAATGATGTCGTGGCGGGATTCGGTGGAGTTGGGAACCACGTCAAAGCCCAGGGATTCATAGATATTGGCGGCGAAAACCGCTCCCTTTAAGGCACCGGCCACCACTGTGGGGGAGAGGAAAAATCCCTGGAAAAAGGACTGGTTCAGCCCCAGGGTGGCGCCCACTTCCTTGCCGAGTCCCGGGGCGGACAGGCGGTAGGCCGCCCGCTCAATGCAGTCTTTTCTGCCCACAATGTATCCGCCGATGGGAGCCAGGCCGCCGCCGGGGTTTTTGATCAGGGATCCCACGATCATGTCCGCTCCCACCTCCAGCGGTTCTTTCCTTTCCACGAATTCTCCGTAGCAGTTGTCCACCATGCAGATCACATCCGGGCGGATGCTCTTGATAAAGGCGATCAGCTCTCCGATCTGATCCACAGACAGGGTGGGCCTGGTGGCATAGCCCTTGGAGCGCTGAATGGTCACCAGCTTTGTGCGGTCGTTTAAGGCTGCACGGATTCCCTCATAGTCGAAGAAACCGTCCGCGAGCAGGTTCACCTGGCGGTAGGTCACGCCGTACTCCTTTAAGGAGCCGACGGCGTCCCGGATGCCGATCACCTCATCCAGGGTGTCGTAGGGCTTTCCCACCGGGGAGAGAAGCTCATCCCCCGGTCTTAAGTTGCCGGACAGGGCGATATGAAGGGCGTGGGTTCCGCTCATCACCTGGGGGCGCACCAGAGCGTCCTCTCCCCGGAATGTTTTTGCGTACACTTCCTCCAGCACGTCTCTTCCCAGGTCGTTGTAGCCGTAGCCGGTGGTCGCGGCGAAATGGATATCGCTGACCCGGCACTCCTGCATGGCCCGGATGACTTTCATCTGGTTGTATTCTGCCGTCTCATCGATGGCTTCAAAACGGTCTTTCAGCTTTTTTTCTATGTTCAGTCCGAACTCCAGCACCTGGCTGCAGATGCCCATGGATTCGTACATTTCTTTCATTTCCATTGGTACTCCTTCTCGCAGTCCTCCTGAATCTTTTTTAACATCAGACTGCTGTCATAATGATAATCTTCCTGTGCAAGCCAGCGGGTATCCCGTTCCCGGCGGAACCAGGTGAGCTGCCGCTTGGCAAAATGGCGGGTATCCCGCTTCATCACATATACTGCCTCCTCAAGAGTGCAGACTCCGTCCAGATAGTCCAGGATCTCCTTGTATCCCAGTCCCTGCATGGAAACCATATCCCTGGTGCAGCCCATGGCTTTTAAGCGGCGGACCTCCTCCACCAGTCCCCGCTCCATCATCTGGTCCACCCGGCGGTCAATGCGCTCGTAAAGGGCCGCCCGGTCCATGGTCACCACATAGTAGAGAAAATCGTAGGGGGAGGATTTTTTCCGCTCCTCCTCGTTGTGGAGAGAAATCTTCTCCCCGGTGAGGCGGAAATATTCAATGGCCCGGATCACCCGCTTCCGGTTGTTGGCGTGGATGGCCGCGGCGGATTCCGGATCGATCTCCTGGAGCATGGCGTGGAGGTACTCCGATCCCTTTTCCTCTCCCAGCCGTTCCAGGCTGCGGCGGATGGCTCCGTCCTCCTCCGTCTTCTGAAAATCGATGTCATAGAGGAGGGCCTGGATGTAAAAACCGGTCCCGCCCGCCACAATGGGCAGCCGTCCCCGAGAGAGAATGTCCTCCACCGCCTCTTTGGCCAGTTTCTGGAACACCGCCACGTTAAAGGGTTCCCACGGATCCAGCACGTCAATAAGATGGTGGGGAACTCCGTCCATCTCCTCTTTTGTCACCTTGGCGGAGCCGATGTCCATATGGCGGTAGACCTGCATGGAATCGGCGCTGACCACCTCCCCGTTTAAGGCCTTCGCCGCCTGGATGGAGAGGGCGGTCTTTCCCACCGCCGTGGGACCGGTGATAATGAGGAGGGGCCGGGCGGCGCTCATGGAGTATTCTCCTGATTTTCTGCCGGTTCTCCCGATCCTTCCCGGCGGATTTTTTCCAGGCAGTCATTTTTTACCCGCTCCTGGAGAGCGCTGGTATAAGGGGAAAAGGCACACTGTTCCTTCCCGTACACCAGATTCTTTTCATATTCCAGAGGCAGCCAGGTGGAAATGGGAGCCTCGTTGTGCTGGATGATGGTCTCCATCCGGTCCAGGGCCTTGTAGAGCCTGGCCTCCGCCGTCTCCTGGGCGTCCATCTCCCGGTAAAGCTCGTCCATCTCTTTCCGGAAGGGCTCCGGAAGGGAGGATACCCACTGAGACAGCAGTGCGCTCTCCCGCTCCTCGTCCGCCTCCGTCTTCACAAAAGCGGGGATATCGCCGGTGAATGCCTCCCCCAGGTCGTGGATCAGGCACATGAGAAGAACCCGGTTCATATCCAGGTCCGGATACTCGTCTTTCACAAAATAGGCCATCAGGGTTACCCGCCAGCTGTGTTCCGCCACACTCTCATGCCGGCCGTCGGATGTCCAGGAATGCCTGGTATTATTTTTCAGCTGTTCCGCCACATGTAGGGCCTGCAGCAGAGCTCCGATTTCCATAGGGTCTCCTTTCTCTTAAGTCTGCCGCCGGGGAATCTTCGTGCTGTATACAATATATGCGCGTTAAGCGCAGAATAGACGAAGGAATTTCCTGCCGGTGCACTTAGTATAACATGGAATATATGGAGGATTTCTTACAATTTGCGTAAGATTTTTAGTTTACATAAAAATTTTATGTCTACTTAATAAAATTTACACAATCCGTTTAAATTTCTTTTCCAGCTCATACCGGCTCATGGAGATGATGGTGGGCCGGCCGTGGGGGCAGGCGTAGGGGTTGTCCAGAGTCAGCAGCTGGTCGATGAGCTCGTCCGCCTCCGCCGCCGACATGGAATGATTTCCCTTCACCGCCGCTTTGCAGGACATGGACGCCACCCGCTCGTAGATCATATCCGGGTCCGTCACGGCGGAATCCTCGGAGAGCTGGTCGATCATCTCCATCAGAAGCTCTTTTTTGGCTATGGAGAACAGATTGCCGGGAACACCGCTGACTGCGTACTCCCGACCGCCGAAGGGCTCGATCTCAAAGCCGATCCGGGTGAAATAGTCCATGTATTTTTCCAGCAGAAGCCGCTCCCGCTCGCTGAGGGTGAGGATGATGGGCGGACTCACCGCCTGGGAGGTGTACTCTCTGTTCTTCAGGGATTTCATGGTCCGCTCGTAGAGGACCTTCTCGTGGGCGGCGTGCTGGTCGATGATAAAGAGCTGGTCGTCAAATTCCACCAGCCAGTAGGTGTCAAACAGCTGCCCGATCAGCTTATGGCGGCTTCTGGATTCCGGCTGCAGGAGCTTTTCCTCAAAGAGGTCCAGCTGTCTGGGTGCCGGGGCCGGCTTGACGGCGGACTCCGGCGCGGCTTCCGGAGAAGCTTCCGGCGCGGTTTCCCGGGGCGCTTCCGGCTGGGACTCCGGTGCGGCCGCCGGGCCTGGCTCCGCCGCGGTCTGCTCTGCCGCGGACTGTTCGGTCAGGGTCTGCTCTGCCGAAGCCTTCTCCCGGGCAGGAGAAACCGCCGGTTCCCCCGGTCCGGGGGAAGCCGCCTGGTAGAGGGCTTTCTCCTCCATGACGCCCGCTGCAGGAGCTTTCCAGCTGACAGCCGGAGCCTTGCTTTCCTCTGCCCTGATTCCTGCCGGGGAGAATTCCCCGCCGGCCCGGCCGGCTTTACCGGATTCCGGGACCCCCGGGCGCAGATGGAGGGCTTCCATCCGTGACCGTTCAAAGGGCTCCACCAGGGGATCCTTTTTCCGCTCCTCCTCCGCCTGACGGCGCAGCTTCCGTCCGTCCTTTTTCTCCTTTTCTTCCAGGCTGACCTCGGGGATCAGCTCCTTGTGGGCCAGGGCGTTCTGGATGGACGCCAGCACCATCTGGTAGATTCCCTCCCCGTCCCGGAACCGCAGCTCCATCTTTGTGGGGTGTACATTGACATCCAGAAATTCCGGTTCGATCTCAAAATGGAGCAGGGTAAAGGGGTATTTGTGCTGCATCATAAACGGTTTGTAGGCCTCCTCGATGGCCTTGGAGATAATGCCGCTTTTGATGTATCTTCCATTAATATAGTAGTTTTCGTAATTCCGGTTGCTCCTGGCGATCACCGGCTTTCCGATATAGCCGGTCAGCTTCACCGGCCCGGCGTCCGCGGACACAGACAGCAGATTGGCGGCGATCTCCCGGCCGAATATGGTGTAGATAATGTCCTTTAAATTGTGGTTGCCGGAGGTGTGGAGACGGCTCTGGTTGTTCTGGATAAAGCGGATGGACACCTCCGGATGGGACAGGGCGATCTTCTCCACCAGGTCCGCCACGTGGGCGCCCTCCGTCTGGGCCGTCTTTAAAAATTTTCTCCGCACCGGCGTGTTGTAAAACAGGTTGCGGGAGATGAAGGTGGTGCCCTCGGGAGCTCCCACTTCTTCCACGGACTTCTCCTCTCCGCCCTCGATGCGGTAGCGGATTCCCGTCAGCCCCTGGCTGGTCTTGGTAATCATCTCCACCTGGGACACAGCGGCGATGCTGGCCAAAGCCTCCCCCCGAAAGCCCAGGGAGGAGACGGTGAACAGGTCCTCCACGGAGGAGATCTTGCTGGTGGCGTGGCTCAAAAAGGCGGTGGCCACCTCCTCCGGCGGAATGCCGCAGCCGTTGTCCGTCACCCGGATGAAGGAGATTCCCCCGTCCCGGATCTCCACGGTCACGGCGGTGGCTTTGGCGTCGATGGCGTTTTCCAGAAGCTCTTTTACCACAGACGCCGGCCGCTCGATCACTTCTCCTGCGGCAATTTTATTGATGGTATTCTGATCCAGTACTGTAATGTGAGGCATAGGCTCCTCCTAGTTTCCGTCCCAGCGGTTTTTCAGCCTGGTCTGGAGGCGGTATAGCGTGTTCAGTGCGTCGATGGGGGTCATGGCGCTTAAATCCATCTCCCCCAGTTCCTTGATGATGTCGTCCTCCCGGACAGTGTCAAAGAGGGTGAGCTGGGACAGCTCCACATCGTCAGGCTTTGGCACCGGCCTGTGGGATCCGGAGGCGGAGGTGTTCATCTCTGCGATTTCCCTGGCCTTGGCGGTGATATCCGCGTTGGACAGTTCCTCCACCAGCTCTTTCGCCCGCCGGATCACTGGATCCGGCACGCCGGCCAGCTTTGCCACCTGGATGCCGTAGCTCTTGTCCGCTCCGCCCTTCACGATTTTTCGCAGGAATACGATGTCGTCCCCCTGCTCCTTGACGGCGATGCAGTAGTTGTTGACTCCGCTTAAGGTGCCTTCCAGCTCCGTCAGCTCGTGGTAGTGGGTGGCAAACAGGGTCTTGGCCCCCAGAATCTTTGTGTTGCAAATATATTCCACCACCGCCCAGGCGATGGCCAGACCGTCGAAGGTACTGGTGCCCCGGCCAATCTCGTCCAGGATCAGCAGACTGTTTTTGGTGGCGTTTCTCAAAATATTGGCCACCTCTGTCATCTCCACCATGAAGGTACTCTGACCGGAAGCCAGGTCGTCGGAGGCTCCCACTCTGGTGAAAATCCGGTCGCAGAGGCCGATGTTGGCCTCGTCCGCCGGCACGAAGCTGCCGATCTGGGCCATGAGAACGATCAGGGCCGTCTGGCGCATATAGGTGGACTTTCCCGCCATGTTGGGACCGGTGATGATGGAAATCCTGTTTTTCCCATTGTCCAGATAAGTGTCGTTGGCCACGAACAGATCATTTTTCATCATCTGCTCCACCACGGGATGGCGGCCGTTTTTGATCTGGATAATCCCTTTTTCGTTGATTTTCGGCTTGGTGTAGTTGTTTCTGGTGGCCACCAGGGAGAGGGAGGCGAACACGTCGATGCCGGCGATGGCCTTCGCCGTCTTCTGGATACGCACCACTTCCCCGGCGATCTGATCCCGCACCTGGCAGAACAGGTCGTATTCCAGGGAGACCAGCTTGTCCTCCGCCCCCAGGATCACGTCCTCCAGCTCCTTTAATTTGGGGGTGGTGAACCGCTCGGCGTTCACCAGGGTCTGTTTCCGGATGAAGTAGTCCGGCACCAGATCCTTGAATGAGTTGGTCACCTCAAAATAGTAGCCGAACACTTTGTTGAATTTAATTTTCAGATTTTTGATCCCGGTTTTCTCCCTCTCGCTGGCCTCCAGCTGGGCCAGCCAGGTTTTTCCCTCTGTCTTGGCGTTTCGCAGCTGGTCCGCCTCCGCATTAAAACCTTCCCGGATCATGTTGCCCTCCCGCACGGTGATGGGGGGCTCGTCCACAATGGCGGCGGCGATCAGATCCCGCAGATCTTCCAGAGGATCCAGATCCTCCCAGATGTTTTTTAACACCGGCGTGGTAAATTCCTTCAGAATGTCCTTAATATAAGGAAGCATGTCCAGGGAATTTTTAAAGGCCAGAAGATCCCGGGGATTGGCCGTCTTGTAGCTGATCCGGCCGATGAGCCGTTCCAGATCGTAGATGGAGTTTAAATACTCCCGCAGTTCTTCCCTGGATATGTAATTTAAGTTCAGCTCTTCCACCGCGTTCTGCCGGTTGATAATCTCCTCCCGGTGAATCAGGGGCTGTTCGATAAAGCTGCGGAGAAGCCTGGCGCCCATAGCGGTCCTGGTCTTGTCCAGCACCCAGAGAAGGGTTCCCCTCTTCTGCTTCTCCCGAAGGGTTTCCAGCAGCTCCAGGTTCCTTCTGGTGGAGATGTCCAGCACCATAAACTGTCCGGTGGAATAGGGGGTGATGGTGGTAATGTGGGACAGGTCGCTTTTCTGGGTCTCATACATATACTGCATCACCGCGCCGGCGGCGATCACACTGGTCTGATATTCCCCCAGCCCCAGTCCGTCCAGGGAGGCTACGTGGTAATGCTCCTTTAAAATATTCCGGCAGGCTTCATCAGAAAAGAACCGGGCGTCCAAAGGCGACAAATAGGCCTGACACCGGTTCTTCAGCTCATCCATGTCGATGCCGGAGACGTAGAACGCGTTGTTGCATACGATCTCCGACGGGTTAAAATGGGCCAGCTCGTCAAAGAGCTCCCGCTGGGTTTTCACCTCCGTCACCAGAAAATCTCCCGTGCTGATGTCGCAGGAGGCGATGCCGAAGCAGTCTCCCATATAAACGATTCCCATGAGGAAGTTGTTCTTCGTCTCATCCAGAGCCTGGGAGCTGGTGACGGTGCCGGGAGTCACCACCCGGATCACTTCCCGGCGCACCAGTCCCTTGGCCAGCTTCGGATCTTCCATCTGCTCGGCGATGGCCACCTTGTAGCCCTTCTGCACCAGTTTGGTCAGGTAGGATTCCACCGCATGGTAGGGGACGCCGCACATGGGTGCCCGCTCTTCCAGCCCGCACTCCTTGCCGGTCAGGGTGATATCCAGCTCTTTGGACGCGGTGATGGCGTCGTCAAAGAACATTTCATAGAAATCTCCCAGCCGGTAAAACAGAATACAGTCCGGATACTGTTCTTTCGTCTTTTTATATTCAACCATCATTGGTGATAATTTTGCCACTGTCTCTTAAACCTCCTGACGGCCCATGTAGTAAAATCCCTTGGACTCTTCCAGGTAAACGTCAATGATGGAGCCGATCAGGCTCTCGTCTCCCGGAAAATGCACCAGGGTGTTGTTGCTCATCCTTCCCGTCACATAGCCGTCCATGTGACTGTTTTTCTCTTCCACCAGCACTTTCTGCACTGTGTGAACGTCCCGTCCGCAGACCTCGGCGGCAATCTGCTGCACTTCTCTTAACAGCCGGTCAAACCGGTCCTTGACTATCTCTTCCGGCACCTGGTTTTCCATGGCGGCAGCAGGGGTGCCGGACCGCTTGGAGTAGATGAAGGTGAAAGCGCTGTCGTAGCGGACCTTTCTCACCACATCCAGGGTATCCTGGAAGTCTTCCTCCGTCTCTCCCGGAAAGCCCACAATGATGTCGGTGGTCAGGGAGATATCGGGGATGGCGGTTTTGATCCGGTCCACCAGGGCCAGATACTGCTCTTTGGTGTAGCGGCGGTTCATTTTTTTCAGAATCTCCGTGCTCCCCGACTGCACCGGCAGATGGAGATGGCGGCAGATCTTTTTGGAGTCCTTCATCACCTGGATCAGCTCGTCGGAGAGATCCTTGGGGTGGGAGGTCATAAACCGGATCCGTTCAATACCGTCGATTTCCTCCACCCGGCGGAGAAGTTCGGCGAAGCTAATTGGCATGCTTAAGGTTTTGCCGTAGGAGTTGACGTTCTGCCCCAGCAGCATCACCTCCACCACGCCCTCAGACGCCAGTTTCCGGATCTCCGCCAGAATGTCCTCCGGCTCCCGGCTTCTCTCCCGCCCTCTCACGTAGGGCACGATGCAGTAGCTGCAGAAATTGTTGCAGCCGAACATAATGTTGATGCCGGATTTGAAGGAGTACTTCCGCTCCGCGGGAAGATCCTCCACAATCTCAGAGGTTCCCTCCCACACGTCCACCTCCATGCGCCCGGTGGTCAGCCGGTCAAACAAAAGTTCCGCCAGCTTGAAAATATTGTGGGTGCCGAAGATGATGTCCACAAACCGGTAGCTTTTCCGGATTTTTTCCACTTCCTCCGGCTCCTGCATCATGCAGCCGCAGATTCCCACCAGCATGGACGGGTGCTTTTTCTTCAGGCTGTGGACGTAGCCTAAGTGGCCGTAGACCTTCTGGTTGGCGTTCTCCCGCACGGTACAGGTGTTGTAGAGCACGAAATCCGCGTCCTCCGTCTCAGTCTCCCGGAAGCCGGACTGGATCAGAAGGCCGGAGAGTTTTTCGGAATCCTTCGCGTTCATCTGGCAGCCGTAGGTCTCAATGTGAAAGGTGGCGTAGGCCCCTTCCTCCTCCAGGGCCTGCAGCCCCTCTTTCCCATACCGAAGGAGAGCCTCCCCCGAAAATAAGTCCCGCTCAAACCGGGCCTTTAAGATTTCCCGGACACGGGCACAGAAATAGAGCTGCCGCTGCGGCTCTGCCGCAGGAGCGCTCTCCAGAATACGGTCTCTGTCAAATTCAAAATCGCCTATTTTTATTGTCATAGGAACAGCAATCCTCTTTCTATTTGTGATGTTCTGTCAGTGATAATTCAGCAGTGCGTCCGTGGACACACGAAACCGATTTTATAATTATATATCATTGGATATGTAAAAGCAAACAAAAAAATCGGTGACAATCACAAAATTCCCCCGAGACGGGAAATCTCAGGGGAATTTATGTAAAAATCCTGAAAACAACTGATCAGATCAGTATACAGGGAAAAAGAAATTACAGCTGAACGTAATAGATATAATTCCAAGAAGGAGGAATGGAATTACAAATTTTGCCGTTTTCAATGGATTGTGATGGCACACTGCAAAAGCCATGGACGCAATATTGCTGGCGGTGGGAAATCCCAGCCCAAGAGAGGCCGATAACATAATCACCAGTGCAATCGCGCGGGGATTCATACCTCCTGCCAGAGCCACGCTGACACCGATGGGGGTAAATGCCAGTATTACGGCGGTGTTATTCAAGAATGTGGTAAGAATTACCGTTACCAGGCTGAACACAAATGAGACAAACAATCCGCTGGGATTTTCGCCCAAAACATTCAGGATAAAATTTCCCACCACATTCGTCAGGCCTGAGTTGGTCAGCGCGGAGGAAACCACGGTCAGTCCGGCGGCCATCCAGACCGTATCAGAAGCCAAAGCTGATACAGCTTCTTTAATGGTAAGTACATTCGTGTAAATCAGTACAAGCACACAGGCGGAAACTATGGCGTAACTGTAGGCGCCGATCTGGCGGTTAAATGCCATTCCAATGATCATTGCAGCCAGACAGATACTCACCACGATATCTGTTTTCCTTGTGTATATCTGCTCCTTCCCATTCTGGGCGGAACCTATGGCATTTACATCTATC
>NBJMR02800__coassemble_1517_pt1 | contig 33226 bp, 26 predicted proteins | sample NBJMR02800__metabat2_low_PE_040 | metagenome-assembled genome bin NBJMR02800 | reverse complement strand
TATGGCTATTCTGTTGTCCTGGGAAGTGAAAAATACTATCCCCGGACAGGATATTTGCCTGCAAAAAATTATGGAATATCTGCTCCTTTTGATGTACCCAGTGAAAACTTTATGGCTTGCAAACTGTCAGAAAACGCTCCTGCTGTATCCGGTGTTGTCCAGTATGCGAAAGAGTTTGGAATTGGCTGATTTTTGTTTCCTTCCTTTCTTCCAGCGCGGCCTCCTTTCTTGCCGCATGAGCGCGAATTACCACTTCTATTCTCCTGGATGTTGCCTGTTTTATTATAAAGAACGTATGACTGTCATTCTTCCGGATACAGATACTCCTGCGTGGAGATAAACTCTTCCACCAGACGGCCAGCGTTTTCTCCTGTCCGTTCCAGCGGTATGCCATCCAGCTGAACCTGCATCTCTTCCGGCAATTCCCCAAAGCCCTGGGGATCAAAATGACGGTACAGATCGCCCCAGGTGGAAGAGCTCGCTGGAATGTATGGTTCTTCTGTCTCCCCCCTGCCTTCTATCCCAGCGTCCACCGGGCGCTCTCATTCTGCAGCTCCACCATCCGGCAGAACAGCCCGCCCTCTGCCGTCAGCTGGGACGGAGCGCCCTGCTCTGCAACCCGTCCGTTCTCCAGCACCACAATGCGGTCCGCGGCGGCCACCGTGCGCATCCGATGGGCGATAACCAGCACCGTCTTTCCTTTTAACAGCCTGGAGAGAGCCTCCTGCACCTTTGTCTCATTCTCCACATCCAGGCTGGCGGTGGCCTCATCCAGCACCACAATGGGCGCATCCTTCAAGATGGCCCTGGCCAGGGCAATGCGCTGGGCCTCTCCTCCGGAGAGATACGTTCCCTCCGAGCCGATCTGCGTGTCCGCACCCTGGGGAAGCTTCTCTATGATATCCCTGCACTGGGCTGCCTCCAGAGCTTCCATCACCTGCTGCCTGGTGGCTTCCGGGCGGGCTGCCCGGACATTTTCCAGAATAGAGGTTTTAAACAGACGGCTGTTCTGGAATACAAACGCCACCTGATCCATCAGTTCGTGGGGATCCATCCGGGATACGTTCACCCCGCCCACCTCCACGGCTCCAGAGGTCACGTCCCAGAACCGGGGAATCAGGCTGGCCGCCGTGGTTTTCCCGCCTCCGGAAGGTCCCACCAGGGCCACCGTCTCTCCAGGCTCCACCGCAAAGGAGACATGGGAAAGGGCGTCTGCCGCCGCGCCGTCATAGCGGAAGGTCACGTCCTTAAATTCCACCCGGCTGCTCTTCGGTTTCTGGGGATGATCGGGAATCTCTAACTCCGGCGCGCACATCACCTGATGGATCCGCCCCAAAGCCGTTCCTGCCAGCATCATCCCAGACGCGGCAAACATGATCCTGGCCAGAGCCGTGGAGATGATGGCGGAGAACACGGCGTAAAACGCGAAATTGGTCACAAATGCGGAAAATCTTCCCTCCGCCGCAGCCTCCGGCGCCAGGAAAAGCGCCGCCGGCACCAGAAATACAAACGCGCCCTCGGTAAAGGTCAGATTTATCGACTGGGGCACCCGGCACACGTTTGCCTGGTAGTTCTCCGCCTTGGTGCTGTAATCTTCAATGGCCTGCTGAAAGGCCTTGAAGGAATACACCGTCTGCTGAAAAATCTTGACCACAGGAATGCCCCGGACATATTCGGTGGCCGCCTTGCTCATGCGGTCCTGGGCGGCCTGATAATCCGCCATCAGGGCGGCATTCTTTCCTCCCATCATGGAAAACATGGACGCCACGGAGATCACCGCCGCCAGCAGACAGGCAGCCCCCATCCGCCAGTCAAACACGAGCATGAGCACCAGCATGGCCGCAAACAAGACCACGGTTCCCACAATATCCGCCAGATTGTGGGCCAGCAGCGTCTCCGTCTCCGACGCAGCCCCGTCCAGACGGCTGCGGATCAGACCGGAGGCATTGGCGTCAAAAAATCCCAAGGGAGCTTTCATCACGTGGGCAACGCCCTGCCTGCGGATGTTGGCCGCTGTGCGGAAGGCTGCCAGATGGGTGCACATAAGACCTGCAAAATACAGGACGATGCCGCCCACCGCCGAGGCAAACGCCAGCCATCCATAGGTGGACACGCTCTCTGCCCGGGTCCAGTCCGGAGCGGCCAAAATCAGATCCCTGGCCACCAGCCAGATACTAATGTAGGGCACAATGCTGAGCACCATGGACACCGCCGACAGACCAAGCCCCAGAAACGTCAGCCTGCGGTAGCTTCCCGCGTAATCCAGCAGCACAGCCAAATCACTCTTTTTTCTTTTCTTCATGAAAAAGTCCTCCTTGCAATTTTGAGTTAGCTTTGTCTAACTCATGATCAAAAAAAACAGCAGCCGGCCCGGCTTTCTTTCCTCCAGGCAGCCCTTGCAGCCAAAACGTCTTCCAGCAGTGCAGGGCTTCCTTTGGATAACAGAGTTATATAACAATGTTATATTACTGCGGTCTCCCCCATTTGTCAATAGGGGGATGCAGCAGCCCCATTCAGACGCAGAAAAATCCCCGGGCGGTCTGTCTGCCCTGCCCGGGGATTTTTCTTTTATGCCGATTACGGATGTTCAAAACCGGCAAAGGAGAGATCGCATCCATTTCCGACACGCCGGAAAATATTGACGATTTTTGTCATTACTGCCGGATAATCCTCCTCTTTTGTCTTTACCAGAATCTTAGAATTGTCCTCCAGAAATTCTGCTTTCTCCACCTGTTCCATTTCCTGGATCTCCTGCAGGATTTCGGAAGCCATCTGTTCAGTAATTGTTTTTGCGAGACGATAATATCTACCCATTTCACAAACCTTCCTTCCATAAAAGAATTCTGTGTCTCTGGATCCTATTATACAACTGGTTGGATTGTGCTGTCAAAAAGAAAATTTGTCATTCTCAACAGATTCCCTTTCGGAGATATTTCCGGCAGTGCCCGAATCTGCTCTAACCGTAGAGGATTGATCGATCCAGATTATCTGTCTTCTGTCGGTGACACAACCCTGCTCAAACTGCTGCATTGCGGCGGGGCCTATCTTTCCGAAACGGCTTTCAGAGCAGAGCCTTTTCATTTTCCTCAAACAGCTTGTCGTTAATCTCCTCCAGGGGTATGTGATGCACGATACCGTGGTAAATGATGGCCTCCCGCCGGATGCGTGGATAAAGCTGGGCATAAGCAGCTTCCTTTAGCAGTCTCTGTGTCTCTTCAATAGTCAGCTCCATGCCGATACATAAACAGAGCAGTTTGTCCCGGGACGGTTTGCGGCGCCCGGAAAACAGCTGGTGGAGATACACTTCGCTCATACTGGCACGGCGCGCCAGCTCCGCCTTGGAGATATTCTGTTTTTCATACAGAGCAGAAAGCAGTTCTGTGACGCTCCGGTCAATGAAATATGGTTCATTTTCTTTAATATAAGAGTCGATGTTGGATTCCTCCATCAATTCCTGGCTCAGATCATCGGTACTTTTTCTATCCGTAGTGTTCACCTTCTTCAGTATAATATTTTACGAACTTTTCGTGGAAAATACAAGATATATACCCTGTGTCAGAACAGCGGGCGGAACGTAAGTCCGTCAATGGAAATGCGGTCCCCGCTGCGCAGTGTCTCCACGCCGTTCACCGGTTCGCCGTTCACCAGCACCATAGCCTGGGAATCCAGCACTTCCATGCGGATAAAGCCGTTGTCTGGAAATATCCGTACTGCTTTTAAGGGAGCCGTACTGCTGTTTAACACAAGACTGCAGCCGGCATCTCTCCCCACCGTCAGCTCGCCGTTCAGAGTAAATTCTGTCTGGCTGGAGGCCAGTGCATGGTCCAGGGCATCAATCTTCATATAAATACCGGAAGTGTCAGGATCAGGCAGCTCCTGAAACTCCTGCTTCTTTTTCTTTCTTCCTGCCAGAATCCAGATGAAGATCAACACAGCCAGCACAGCTCCCGCGCCGATAATGAAAGGAAGCAGGCCTGTCTCAGACGGCTGCTCCGGTGCGGTTTCGGCAGAAAGAGTATTCTCTTGTTTTGCTGCGGAAAAACCACTCTCCCCATTATCCGTTCTTTCCTCCAGTGCATCCGTTTCAGAGGCGAAACCCGCACTCACGTCCGGAAGATCCACAACCGCCTCTCCGCTGCCAATCAAAGTTCCTCTCGACGCAAAGGTAAAGGAGACTTTCTGAGCCTTCCCAGAGGTGGTGCAGCCCGTCAGGTCAAAATCCGTCACCATCAGATTTCCTCCCATCTCAGAGAGAACGTCCGCCGCCTCTGCCGCCGTGAGCTCTGCTCCCGGAACCTGGTGGATACCGCCGGATGCCTCCGTCATCTTTCCCAGACGCTCCAGCGCGCCGACATCGCTCCCCAGCCCAAGTGAATGAAGCATCACGTCGGACTGTCTGATTCGCTCGGACAGCTCCTCGTAAGGAACGCCGCCGGAAGGGTCATACTGCACAGCGTCCGTAATGACTACCATCTCTCTTAACTCCGCTCCCTGGCGGGGCAGCTGCTCAAAGAAATCCAATGCGCTGTCGATGCAGGTATGGAGACGAGTGACATTTTCATCAAACGGCATGGCGGCCAGTTGGGCGCTCAGTTCTTCGGCAGGCACATTTTCACTGAGAATCTGAAAATCGTCCCCAAGTGTAGCCAGAATAAAGCGGGTATTCTCACCGCCGCTTGAGGCCAGCTGGCGGCCGAATTCCACCAGCTGCTCCCGAAATGGAGGCATGGAGGTGGAGTTGTCTACCAATAACAGATAAGTGATGGGAAAGCCGGCCTGACGGACCGTTTCCAGTCGCCCGGAGGCGGGAAAGGACTGGTTCCCGATTTTTACTTCCGCCTGAGTGACAGGACTGTGAATATCTTCCAGTTCCATGTAGGAATACAGAGTATTTTCATAGACGAAAACACGTACGGGCCGGATCACTCCTGCCGCCAGGGCCTGTACGCAGACAAACAGAACGAAAAGCAGGACTGCAGCCGTCTGCAGGATGCGTCTGTGCAATGAATGTTTCATTTTCACTCCTCCTCAACAAATACCGCAATGGCGGAAAAGTTATCATTTCCGGGAGGCGTGCGGCGGATGTGGCGCAGAAGCATCAGTTTCACCCACCGCTCCGGTGTCTCCGATTTCAGCAGGTCCGCCTGCATCTCCTCGTTATAGACAAATTCCCAGAATCCGTCGGAGCAGAGCAGGAAGGCATCTCCCGGGCGGAGTTTTGCCTGCCCACTCTCCGGCTGGCAGGAAGTCCGCCCGAGAACCCTAAGAAGGCTGGAACGGTCATCATCGTGGTAGACATCCATATAAGAGATCTCCCCTCCTAAATACTTCATGTAAGTGACCGAGTGGTCCCTGGTCATCCAGGTCAGTTCCCCGCCGGAGAAATAATAGAGCCGGGAATCTCCCACATGGGCCCAGAATGCCCGGCCGTTCTCCACAGCCAAAGCCACCGCTGTGGTCTTCATATCCTCCTGTCCCGGAATTTTCTGCCCTTCCAGTACCTGGCGGTTGGCCTCGTCAAGCTGAGTCTCCATGGTTTCCTCATTCAGAGACGGAGCCAGAAAGCAGCCCTCAAATAACGTGTCCGCGGCGATGGCGGAGGCCACCTCCCCCAGGCGGTGTCCGCCGAGGCCGTCTGCAGCCACAAAAACTCCCCGTCCGTTTGATGTACCGCAGCGGATGCTGTCCTCATTGTCCTGGCGGCCGCCTCTGTTTGTATAAGAATAGTAGGAAAGCTTCGTCATTCTGTCATCTCCAGATAAATGGTGTTGTCTGTCTCACCCAGATAGATGGAACTGTTGGGAGGCAGTTTTACCGGAGTGTTGGGGGCGATCCGCTGGCCGCTCGCCAGGAAAGTTCCATAGGTGGAATTTAAGTCTGTCACCACAAATAACTGCTCCTGCTCGTCAAAGTAAACCTGACAGTGCCTGGAGCTGACGCCTGGCGTTCCGTTCTGATAGACCAGACGGCAGGTAGCCGGGTCACGGCCGATCTGCACCGGCTGATGGTGAAGCTGAACGATCATGCCTCCGTGCTGAGGCGCCATGGAACACAGCTGGGGCGTCTTTTGGGAAACAGAGCTCTTTGCGCCGGAAGAACCTGCTGTCTCAGGGGCAGGAACGGCGGCAGGAGCCGTCTTCTTTTTCTTGCCCAAAACGGTCACAAGGACAATAATAATCACCACCGCAGCAGCAATTCCCAGAAACAGAACAGGTGAAAAACCGCCATTCTCATAGAGACTGTAGGGAATATTGTTTCGGTCTAAGAGAAAACGGACTTCGCTGGTACTCACTGCGTAGAAAAGATTCTGGTCCAGCTTGGAACCGGCGGTGCTGATGCCGATAACGGCTCCGTCGCCGTCGATCAGGGGACCGCCGGAGTTGCCTCCGCTTAAGGCGGCATCTGTCTGGATCAGCTCACGCCCGGTTCCGCTCTCCGTCAGAAAACGGCCGATGCTCCCTGTGGTGACAGTTGCGTCTCCCTTGCTGGCGGAGGTCACGGACTGAACAGTCACATCCGCCGCCAGAGGATACCCCACCGCGTAAACCTCACTGCCCAGATCATCCTCCTCTGCTTCACCTAACAGAAGGGGAACCCGCTTGTCCGTGGGCTCTGCAAGCTTTAAAACGGCTATGTCCTTAGCATAGTCATACACCACCAGGTAGGCTTCCTCCTGGTCATTTTCGTCGAACATGACGTACAGCTGTCCGCCGCCCAGAGCTTCTCCGGCATTAATATATTCTTCCACAACGTGGCAGTTGGTAATGATATATTCCGGGTTCTGTCCCTTTTCTCCCACAAAAAATCCCGTTCCGCGCCAGTACTGCATAACACCGCTGCTGTCCGGGGCGCCGGAGTAAATGAGCACCACGCCGTCCAGCACGCTCTGATCAAAGGCGGCGAAGGCGGGAAGAGCCAAAGACAGCGACAGAATGACAGCTAACACAGTACTCCACAGAGCTGCGGCCGTTTTACGTAACTTTTTCATAATGATTCCATTCCTTTCATTTGCTCAGGCATAAGCGCAGTGGACTGGATTTCCTGAGCGTTTTCTTCGTTGTTTTTTCCAGAGCCAGATTCCCTGCTCTGTCTTCTCACCGGCAGGCGATCATGATGCCGGTGTAATTGTCCTGCGCGGGATTTTTTTTCTCCAGGATCATAGTCTCCAGCAGCGCGCAGCCCTCATCCGGATCCAGGGACATGGCTTCCAAAAGCTCCGGCGGGGTAAGCACTCCGCTGATGCCGTCGGAACAGAGCAGGATCACGTCATTTCTTTGCAGGACCCAGGGCTGCAGGTTTAAATCCACTTCTTTTAAGTGATCGATCCCTACAAACGAAGTGAGACGTCTCGCGTCCTCATTCTGCTGAGCCCGGTTTTTATCAATGAACTCCTCTTCAAGCTCTGCTTCATAAAGCTGGTTTAAATATGTATGTTCTCTGTTTAGCTGGAACACTCCTCCGCCCCGTTTGAGAAAAATGGCGCTGTCCCCCACACTGAGCCAGTAGAGACGTTTTCCCAGGATATGCACTGCTGTCAGAGTAGTCCCGCTGGCACCGGAAAATTGGCGGAAAACCTGATCGCTGGCGGCGCAGGCGCTGCTATAGAGCCAGTCCGGCACGGGAAGATCGTCCTTTCGGCTGAAAAAAAGCTCCCGGAAGACGTCCACCGCACATTCGCTGGCGGCTTTTCCGTCTGCCATGCCGCCCATGCCGTCAGCAGCCACTGCAAACAGTCCCTGGCTTTTCTGCAGCCGCTCATCTGCACAGTTAAATACAGCAAAGGAATCCTCCTGCTCCTCCCTGTTTCCGACACCCTGGATATTTCCTACCAGGAAAACAGGGGCGTCCCAATCCTTCTCAGGGGGGTTACACGGTCCGGAGGAAGAGCGTTTCCGCGGCTGAAATGACGTTTCCAAAGGTTTGTTTTGTTCCCTGGCGGAAAGCGGGAGGTTCTTTGCGGAAGTCCGGCCAAAAAGCCTGTCCCAAAATCCCATCAGTCATCCTCCTTCTTCCAGGAAAATTGCTCCCCGCACAGGGGAACGAAGATCAGCTTTGTCTCTCCGAAATCAATGATGTCGTAGGCTTTTAGGGGCATGGGGGAAAACACTTCCTCCTCGTTCAGATAAACGATGTTCCGGCCTTCTCCGGGAAGGAGGTGGAACCGGTTATTCTTCTCGCTGTAGCTGATTTTTGCGTGGTTTTCCGAGGAAATCTTCAGATCTCCGGTGATAACGATGTCCATCCGGTCTCCGCGCCCGATGGAATTGATGCCGCCCCGGATGGTGTAGCTCTTTCCTCTGCTCGGCCCTTCCACACAGGCCAGCCAGCCCACCACCGGATCAAAGCCCATGGTCGCCTGCATCAGTCCCATAGTCTTTCCACCTTCCGCCACCGTAACGCCATGGGACGGACCGAAGCCGCTGCTCCCGTAGCCTCTCGGAGGCATGGTTTTCTGAGGCGCGGTAACGGACATGCCGGATAGGGGAGCTGTCTTCTGGGGCGCAGTTACCGGATTCATCCCGGACAGAGGCGCCGTTTTCTGGGTAGCAGTAACCGGAATCGGGCCGCCCGGCTGTCCGGCTCCGGACAGGGGAGCTGTCCGGTTCTCGTCTGTAACAGAGCGTTCAGATCCAGAAGCTGCCTTAAAGAGATTGAGCCCCCTGAGCGGACTGGTATGTCTGGCCGCTGCCACGGTGATTTTCTGATTGCTGTTGCAATAGGGGCAGGAGGGGTATTTGTCCGGATCGTACAGATGCCCCCGCCCGCATTCGATTTGTGCCATAGTGATTCCTCCTTGTTATTCATCTTATTTCAATCTAAAATCAGACTTCTTTCCCTAATTTCCTTTATTTATCACAGGCACATGAGCCACCGGCGACCAGTCAGAAATGCCATCAGGATCGCTGATGGTCAGTGTCTGCAGGTTTGAAAGAGACGCCATGGCGGAAAGATCTGTCAGGTTGTTGATCCGAAGCTCCAGGCTGCTCAGATTGGTAAGGCTGGAAAGTGCCGGCAAATTCCGGGCTGACACATGATCGTTCTGATCAGTAGCCACGCAGAGCGTCTTCAGCTGGGTCAGATTTGCCAGAGGCGATAAATCTACACAGTCATTAGCTGGCCGCACCCGCACGGAGAGTGACTGAAGGTTTGTAAGCCCTGACAAAGGCTCCAGAGAGTCGGCTGCTCCGTTTACCTTGCCGCCGTTTACTGCGGATAAGGTACGCAGGTTTGTCAGATTCCTGAGCGGCTCCAGGCTTCTTGCACCGCAGTCCATCTGCAGGTCGGTCAAATTTATTAGGCCGGACAGTCCGTCTATGCTGTAGGTCATATTCTGCCCATGATTTGGCAGGCGAAGGATTTCCAGGCTTGTCAGGTTTTTTAATGGCTCCACATCCGTGTAGGTGGCATCGTCCCCGTAAAAATCCGCCTCCCGCAGTTTTACAAGATTTTCCATACCGTGAAAGCTGCGCAGGCCATTTGCGTCGATACGCAGTTTCTCCAGCTTTGTCATTCCTGACAGAGCTGACAGATCATCCATGTAAAAACTTCCTCTAATATCCAGATCGTACATTTCAGTCATGCCTGCAATGCCGGAAATATCCGTCAGGCCGGTTCCATCTATCCTCAGCTGCTGAATCTTTGTAAGCCCGGAAATAGGCGAGAGGTCCTTCACAGCCACACTGCCCATGAGCCGCAGGATGGTCAGCTCCTTAAGGCCGGATAAGAGCGAAAGGTCGAAAGCATTGTTCAGAACCAGATCCAGACGGGTAAGGCCTGTGAGCCTGGAAATAGGGGAAAAATTCTGGATATTTGAGGCAGGAGGCATATTATTCCACTCCCCGGTGATGGACAGGCGCGTTAAATTTGTAAGGCCCGCTACTGGTGATAAATCCGTGATGCCGGAGGGGCTGGGGAGAACCAGTTCTTCCAGCTCTGTCAGGTTTGCCAGAGGGCTGATATCGGAGATGGAACTGTTGTTTTCCAGGATCAGTTTTTTTAACCCCTTTATTTCTCCCAGACTGATGATGTCCGCATCCGTCAGATTCTTTCCTGAAAGATCCAGTTCTGTCAGCGCTGTGCTGTATTCTTCGCCGGCGACAGTGACTTTGGCGGCCAGAACTTCAGCCACTGGGCTTCCCGCATTGCCGTCATTGCGGCCGCGGCCGGCGAGGGAACCAACTCCGAAAATTACTGCAGCCGCAGCGATTCCGCCGATGACCAGAGAAAGACGGCGCATAATTCCTGTCCGTTTTCCGGAATTTGTCCAACCTCTGCGGTTCCCGTCCGCAGCAGAACTGTTCTCTTCTGTTCCTGCCGGATTTTTGTCGCCGACAGTGTCAGACTTTCCTGGAAGGTCTACTACCTGCTGCTGTTCAATAGCATCCAGAAATTCTCCCGCCGTCTGGAACCGGTCCTCCGGCTGCACCGCCAGTCCCTTTAAGATAGCCCGCTCCAGGTACAATGGAATCTCCGCCCCTGCCTGAGAAGGCGGTACCAGATTATCCTGATCCAGCCGTTCCAGAGACTCCGGCGGCAGATACCCGGTGATGGCCGCGTACAGGCAGGCAGCACAGGAGTACACGTCCGTATAAGGCCCCTGGCGGCCTCTGCGGATGTACTGCTCTTTCGGTGCGTAGCCTACCTTCAGAATCACGTCCAGGCTTTTACTTTTATCCCCGATGCTGTAGCGGGCGGAGCCGAAATCCAGAAGCTTTACATTTCCGTCTTTTGTGATGTAGATGTTGTCCGGGGTCACGTCCCGGTGGATGAATCCTTCTGCATGGACTGCCGTCAAAGCCCGCAGCACGGGAATCATCACATCCAGGGCTTCCTGCGGGCTTACTTTCCCTCCCTGATTGGCGATGTAGGTCTTGAAGGAGATTCCTTCAATATAATCCATGACAAAGTAGGAGGTTCCGTTCTCGTCAAAGTAGTCCGTCACTCCGGCGATGTTTGGCTGGCCCATGAATTTCCCTAAGATCCTGGCCTCTTCCTGAAACCGTTCCTCCCCGTAGGTAAAGTCCTCCGCCCGGCTTTCCATGGCAACGGAGACGGTGGTCCCCACACGGGCGGAAATGTCGTTGGGCATATATTCCTTTACAGCTACACGAGCCTCCAGCTTTTCATCCCAGGCCAGGTAGGTGATGCCGAATCCGCCCTGCCCCAGTACCCGGCCCACGATGTAGCGGTGATTTAAAACAGTGCCTGCCCTGAGAGCAACCGGGTATTTTTTTGCATTATCCTCCAGGTCGAAGCCGCAGTAGGGGCAGGGGCCTTCCTGGCCGTCCCGCTTTTTGAAGCAGTTATAACAAAGATACTTTCCGTTTGATTCCATTTTTCCTTTTTCTCCTGTGTTTTGTTTCCCGCTTTTCCCCGTCCTTAAGGTTCAACGCTGATTTTGGAAACCTGGCTTAAGGCTGAAGTATCCAGCTCATGTCTGGCTCCTTGTATGGTCAGGCTCTTTAAATCGGACAATCCGGTCAGCGGGCTTAAGTCCCGAATGGACGCCCCGTTGTGAATGGTCAGAGACTTAAGGTCGCTTAAGCCGGCCAGAGGAGACAGATCACTGACTTTCAAATTCCGAATGGTAAGAGTGTTCAGCTTCGTCAGGGAGGCCAGCGGCGCCAGACTTTCGTATTCCACAGCGCCGTTTGCAGAGTACCCGCCATAGGTCAGGTCCAGGTCCCGAAGCTCAGTCATCCCGGAAAGAGGCGCCAGATCTGTTACGTTGCTGCCGGTGCGCAGAGAACGGAGATTTGTAAGCCCGGCTAAGGGCGTCAGATCGATCCCCACATTCTCACTGCTCCCGGGCACCTCCAGAGTCTGGAGGTTGGTCAATTCCGCCAGCGGAGACAAATCAGAAATCTCCATATTGCCGGTGAGAACCAGACTTTTTAGCCGGCTCATACCGGAAAGCCCGCTTAAATCTGAGATGCCGTCCAGATACAGGTACAGATCCTCCATATTGGTCAGTCCCGCCAGAGCGGATAAATCGGAAAAGGTTCCGGCCGATTCCCCGTTTGCCCGGATATGCAGCCGTTTCAAGTTGGTCAGATTTTTCAAAAAATCCAGCTGGGAAAGGGGGCTGTTCACCTGGATCTCCAGCCGCTCCAGATCTGTCATTTGGGATATGGCCTCATAATCCTCCTCTGCAAGCTCTGCATTTTCCAGGATCAGCTCTGTCTGAGCTGTGTTATAGATTTCTCCATTAATCCCCTGCGCTTCTCTTATAGTCCGCTCCAGGCGGGTCGAAATTCCGTTTGAGATCGGCTTTTCTTCCGCTGAAGGCAAACTCCCATCCTGGCCTGAAAGACTCCCCTTCCGGTCTTCCTCCGCTGCAAGGGAGAAGTGAGGATCCTCGGTTCTTTCCCTGCCGGCCATAGAAACCACGGTAAAAAAAATGGCAATTGCTGCCGCTCCGCCTAAAAGGGCTGAGAATAATGGCACTTTCCTGCCCGCCGGTTTTCTTTCCCGTCTTTCTTTTTGTCTCCCCGTTTCCGGGGCTTCTGGATAAAATACGACCTGCTGTCCCTCCAGGGCATTCAGAAATTCTTCCGCTGTCTGGAACCGGTCCTCCGGCTGCACGGCCAGGCCCTTTCGGATGGCCCGCTCCAGATAGAGGGGAATCTCCGCCCCAGCCTCAGACGGAGGGATCAGAGTGTCATGGTCCAGACGCTCCAGGGATTCCGGCGGCAGATAACCGGTGATAGCCGCATACAGACAGGCGGCGCAGGAGTAAACGTCCGTGTAGGGGCCCTGGCGGCCCCTGCGGATATACTGCTCCTTCGGTGCGTAGCCCACTTTTAAAATCACATCCAGGCTCTTGCTCTTGTCTCCCATACTGTACCGGGCGGAGCCGAAGTCCAGCAGCTTTACATTCCCGTCTTTTGTGATGTAAATATTATCCGGAGTCACATCCCGGTGAATCAGCCCTTCCCCGTGAACTGCCGTCAGAGCCCGCAGCACCGGAATCATCACATCCATGGCCTCCTGAGGGCTGATTTTTCCGCCAGCGTTTGCGATGTAAGTCTTGAAAGAAATTCCTTCAATGTAGTCCATGACAAAATAGGAAGTACCGTTCTCGTCAAAATAGTCGGTCACTCCTGCGATCCCCGGCTGGCCCATAAATTTTGCCAAAATTCTGGATTCCTCTTTAAACCGTTCAGCCCCGTAGGCAAATTCATCCGCCCGCTCTGCCGTGCGGACGGAGACGCTGGTTTCGCCCTTTCGAACAGCGATCTCCCCAGGCATATATTCTTTGACAGCCACCCGGGCCGCCAGTTTCTCGTCCCAGGCCAGATAGGTGATTCCAAAACCTCCCTGCCCCAGTACCCTTCCTACGATGTATCGCTGATTTAAAACGGTTCCCGCCCGCAGAGCTGCCGGGTACTTCTTTATATTTTCCTCCAGGTCAAAGCCGCAGCAGGAACAAGGCCCCGAAGCTTCGCGCTTTTCCTGAAAGCAGTTGTAGCACAAGAAAGTTTTCCGAACTTCCATGGATTTTCTTTTTCTTCTCCTTATTTTTCAGTGTTTCAGACGGTATTTGTCCTCTGTTTGGAATACTTACCTTATTTTCACACCTGGAATTTGCTCCACCGGGGACCAGTCTTTAATGTCTCCCCCTTTAATCTCAACCTGCCGCAGATTGGAAAGCCCGGATAAGGGCCCGATGTCTGTTACCCTCGGCACATCCAGAGTCAGTGATTCCAGCTGGATCAGGCCGGATAAAGGGCTTAGATCCGTCACATAGTCGTTTCGAAGCTCCAGAATTGTCAGATTGGCCAGCCCAGAGAAAGGCTCCAGGGAATGAAAGCAGTCCTCCCCGCTTCCGCTTTTCCGATCTTTTATCTGAAGAATCCGCAGGCTGTGAAGGTTTTCAAGAGGCCTAAGGTCCTGAATGTTGCAGCCCATCCGCAGCGATTCCAACCGGGTCATACGAGACAGGGGAGAAATGTCCAATGCTTCCCGAAACTGAGAGGCAGGAAGCTCCAGTTCTCTCATCTTCACCATGACGGACAGAGGACTTAAATCGGAAATGTAACTTTTTCCCCGGACGCGCAGGGACTCCAGCTCCGTCATCCCCGCTAGAGGAGAGAGATCCGATACACTGCTGATTTCCAGAAACAGCTCCCTCAGATTCACCAATCCGGAAAGTGGCGTAAGATCCTCAATCCACCCCTGTTCACCGCCTATGAGCGCCAGATTTTCCAGCTGAGTCAGCCCCGATAATGGCGAAAGTTCCTCTATATTTTCTGCCGGAAGCTGCAGGCGTTTCAGATTGGTCAGGCCGGAAAGAGGTGACAGGTCATGGATCTCCTCATTTCCATCTATATCTCCGCTGAGTCTGAGCTCCCGAAGCTCGCTTAGACCGGAAAGAGGCGACAGATCGCTCATCTCATTCCCTCTTAGGTCCAGAATCTCCAGGCCGGTCATATCTCTTAGCGCCTGCAGATCTGAGTCCTCCAGCCCCTGTTCCTTTAAATCAAGCTTCTTTAAAGCCGTGCTATACTCTTTGTTTCCGATTCTCACCATCGGAGCATCCTCTGCAGGAGCCTCGTCTTCCTCTTTTTCCATTGTGATTTCTCTTTCATGGACAGTTCCGTTTCCTTGAGAGACGGCATCTTTTCCTCCGGACAAAAAACCTATGGCAAGGGCTGCCGCCGCAAAGATCCCTACGCCTCCTGCCAGAAGTGGGGAAAATCCTCTTCTTCCCGGACCAGCCTGATCCGCCTCGCGGCTGACTTTCCCGCCGCTTCTGGCCTTCTCCCCCGGCAGTTCCACCACCTGCTGCGTCTCAATGGCATTCAGAAATTCTTCCGCTGTCTGGAACCGGTCCTCCGGCTGCACGGCCAAACCCTTTAGGATGGCCCGCTCCAGATAGAGGGGAATCTCCGCCCCTGCCTCAGACGGAGGGATCAGAGTGTCGTGATCCAGACGCTCCAGGGATTCCGGCGGCAGATAACCGGTGATAGCCGCATACAGACAGGCGGCGCAGGAGTAAACGTCCGTGTAGGGGCCCTGGCGGCCCCTGCGGATATACTGCTCCTTCGGTGCGTAGCCCACTTTTAAAATCACATCCAGGCTCTTGCTCTTGTCTCCCATACTGTACCGGGCGGAGCCGAAGTCCAGCAGCTTTACATTCCCGTCTTTTGTGATGTAAATATTATCCGGAGTCACATCCCGGTGAATCAGCCCTTCCCCGTGAACTGCCGTCAGAGCCCGCAGCACCGGAATCATCACATCCATGGCCTCCTGAGGGCTGATTTTTCCGCCAGCGTTTGCGATGTAAGTCTTGAAAGAAATTCCTTCAATGTAGTCCATGACAAAATAGGAAGTACCGTTCTCGTCGAAGCGGTCGGTCACGCCGGCAATCCCCGGCTGTCCCATAAACTTGGCAAGAACAGCTGCCTCTTCTTTAAATCTCTCAGCCCCGTAAGTAAATTCATCCAGACGGTCCGCTGACATCACGCTGACTTTTCCGCCTTCTGTGCGGTCTGCCAGTTCACCCGGCAGATACTCTTTCACGGCCACCTTTGTGTCCAGATTCCGATCCCAGGCCAGATAGGTGATGCCAAATCCGCCCTGCCCCAGTACCCGCCCCGCAATATAACGCTGGTTTAAAACGGTGCCCGCCCGCAGGGCCGTCGGGTACTTCCTCTCATTTTCTGCCAGATCAAAGCCGCAGCAGGGACAGGAACCGTCCCCGCCTGCAGTTTCCTGAAAACAGTTGTAGCAAATATGTTTGTCTGCCGCAGACATAAAAACTCTCCTTTTCCGGAAGAAGCCTCCCGGGAATCGCTTTACTTTCGAAACAGAATTTAATATAATATTTCTAACAGTTTAAGACAATTAATTTCATTTTACGAAATATTGCAACAGAATCCAATATGCTGGCTGCATAGTGTTTGCAATACTTTTTATACGAGGTGAACCTGATGTATTACACATGGCTGTCCGACGCTCTCGGACAGGAATTTGAAACTGTTCAGATTCTCAAACAAAGCGAAAGAGGCACAGTGACGCTGATCCGTCACCGTGCCTCAGGAAAAAAATTTATTCTCCGTTCCTTTACAGGAAACGCAGACGTCTATCACAAACTGCTGAGCTGTCAGTGTCCCAATCTCCCCATGATCTATGAGGTGGCTTCTGATGGAAACAGAAATCTGGTTCTGGAAGAATATATCCAGGGGGACAATATGGGAACAATGTTAAAGGATGCCCTGTTTTCTCCCCGGGAGACCAGACGCATCGTCCGGCAGCTCTGCCGTGCTCTGTGGGTGCTCCACTCCATGGGAGCGGTTCACCGGGATGTAAAGCCGGAAAATGTCATTCTGCGGGGAAATGAAGCGGTGCTGATTGATTTTGACGCAGCCCGCTTTTATAAAGAGGGGGCAAGCGGGGATACCCAGATATTGGGAACAACCGGCTTTGCCGCTCCGGAGCAGTATGGGCTGTCTCAGTCGGACACCAGCTCTGATATCTATTCTCTGGGGATTCTCATGAATATTATGCTTACCGGCTGCCATCCGTCCAGTCAGCTGGCCCATGGCCGGTGGGGAAAAATCATCACCCGCTGCACACAGGTGAATCCGGCCAGACGCTACAAAAATGTGCGCCGTCTGCTGGATGAGCTTTAGACGGCAGCCAGGGAGAAGTGTATTATGAAAGAAAAAGTCTGTCCCCACTGCGGCGCTCCTCTCCCGGAGGAGGCGTCCTTTTGCCCCCGATGCGCCGGGAGCATAAACCGGCGGACGGTTCTCAAGCCGCCGCCTTATATTCCCATCCCGTTTTTAAGGGTTCTTATACTTGTCGGGATCGGAGCTGCTGTTCTGACTGCTCTGTTTATTTATTTCAGCCCGAAAAAAGTGGATGGAACGGGATACGCAGTCTACACGGATGCCGACGGGACTTACCAGATTCTCTCCAATGTCAGTACAGATCGCTACTATCCCATGTCCCTGATTCCCCAGGACGCGGGAGATGCGGAGAGCTACCGATTTCCCCTGAGACTGTACATCAACCACCAGGACACAGGGGCGGATGCCAGCGGAATCTTTCTGCAGAAGGTGGAAACCTGCGAGCTTCTGATCGAGCAGCCTCCGGACAGCTCTGGGCCGGTAACGGCCACAGAACCTTTGACAGCCCTGGAATATCCCGGCACTGCCCTGGTCAGCTACATAAATTTCAATCGCCGGAGTTCCTCTCCGATCTGGCTGATCTGGTCACTGCACATGAAAAACGGAGATTCTATCTCCGTGAGATCAGAGCTTTCCGTCACCCCCATCCGCACTTATGAATACAGCCAGGAGAACGCAGATCTCTCCACTTCCAAATCTCTTCAGGAACTTATCGACCGGCTGGTGAAAGAGACAAACCGCAAAGATATCGTCAACATCACCCTTCCCGCCGTCACTTACGACGAACCTCTGGTCCTTTACGATCGGGCGTTTAATCTGACTGGTACCCAGTCCGGGGAGAAACGCACCGCTTTTTCTTCCGGCATCCAGATCCGCGCGGCCCAGGAGGGACAGGATTGGATCTGCTGCTTCAGCGGCCTGGATTTTCCGGGTGACGGAAACGGAGTAGCCATCTCCGCCGCCAATCGGGTCTGGACCCGTGAATGTTGTTTTACAGACTGGAATACAGCCCTTTTGGCTTACGGAAACGCCTGGATCAATACAACGGACTGCCTGTTTGAGAGAAACCGTATCGGCCTTCATTACAATGTTTCCGGCGGCGGAGGCAGCGATACCCGTTTTACCGGAAACACATTCCGGGAAAACGCCACAGCTGTTTTACTGGAGCAGGTGGCAGCTGATCTCCGCATGGATTTCACGGACTGTCTATTTGAAGGCAATGATACCGACATTGACAACCGCTGCCGTCAGCCGGTAGACATTTCCCAGGCGATATTTCAATAATTTTCAGCAAGAAAGGAGATCGTTTGAAGAAATATGAAGAATCAGTGTCCCCACTGCGGCGCTCCGCTTCCAGAGGAAGCATCCTTCTGTCCCCATTGCGCCAGAAGCCTGAATCGACGCGTAAACATCAGACGGCCATTTTCTCTTTCCAGCAAGGTTCTGCGCCTGGCCGCGCTCCTGATACTTATCGCTGCTGTCTGCGCCGCAGGATATTTTCTTACCAGACCGAAGACATACGACGCGATGGGAGAATTCACCTACAGCGATTCCGACGGTTCCTACCAGCTGCTCTTAAGCTATGATTCAACAGACCGCTACACACCCATTTCCATCTTTGAAACTTCTGCCAGCGCGGAGGAATCTTACCGGTTCCCCTGCTGGCTCTATGTCAATTCCTGGAATACAGGAGAAGATGCGGGAGAAATGTTCCGGAAAAAAATAAAAGACGTCCAAGTCCGGGTGGAGCAGCCGGAGGGAGGCGTAAGCCCCGTACTCTGCTCGGAACCCCAGCCCATGGATTTTAATACCGGCGCGGTTCTGGGAAGCCTCATCGACTTTACCAGAGAGAGTCCCTCTTCCTCCCGAATTCTCTGGACCATCACCATGAAAAATGGCGATGTCATCCATCTGGGAATGGATCTCTCCATCACTGCGACTCAGATCTACAACTACAGCTTCGAGGACATGGATCTGACTACCGTACAGGCAGTCCAGGATCTCATTGACCGTACAGCAGAGGAGACAGATTACAGAGATGCGGTCAATATTTATCTGCCGCCGGTTACTTACACCGAACCGCTGATCCTGCGCGGACGCACCTTCAATCTGTTCGGCTCCCAGTCTGAGGCAGGACGCACCACGTTTACCGCCGGGATCCAGATGAAAGATGACAGCTATGAGATCAGCTATTTCACAGGCATTGATTTTGTGGGAGATGGAACGGGAGTCGCAATTTCCTCCGCCGGCAAGGCCTGGACTAAGGAATGCTCTTTCGTCAACTGGAAAACTGCCTTTCTGGCCTACGGGGATACCTGGATCAACGCCACTGACTGTGTGTTTGAGGATAATGAAATCGGCATCCACTATAATTCGTCAACAGTAGTGGGACCCAGCGATACCCATTTCACAGGAAATACTTTTACCGGAAATGGCACAGCCGTACTTCTGGAAGCTGTTCCCGCAGAGGATGTGACTTTGGATTTCAGCCAGTGCGTATTTGAGGATAACGGTACCGATCTTGATAATCTGTGCGGACAGCCGGTTGATCTCTCAGAAGCAGTCTTTCACTGACTGAGAAGAATCGGGGCCGCCGCAGTGCGGCCCTTCTTCATACACTTCCATCCACTCCAGACAGGCCTCGTGCCACATCTCCCACTGCCGTCCGGCCTTCGCCTCCAGCTCCTGCCGCGCTCTCTCATCCGGCCTCTCTTCTCCATCCCAGAACTCCCGGCTCTCTTCCCAGCGCCGGTCCATCTCTTCTAAAAGCTCTGTCGTCTCCTCCAGACCGTCCCGGATTTTCTCCATCTCCTCTCCCGCCAGTCTCAGCTTCCAGTCCCGGTAGGCTTCCTCCGTTGGGATTTCCCGCAGCCGATGCCTCTCCCCTTTGGGAACGCTTCGCAGGGAAGAGATCAGGGCCTGGTCCCTGGCGGATACCTGGGCCGCCACCGTCTCCCCCTCCTTCAGCCCCCTCTTCCGCTCCAGATAATGTTCATAGGAAAATGGATAGTACATGGCTGTGCCGTTCTCAAACAGGAGGATGCTGTCCGCCACCTGGCGGATCAGATAGCGGTCGTGGGACACCACCAGAATGGTCCCCGTGTAGGCTCGGAAAGCCGCCTCCAGGGCCTCCTTCGCCGGGATGTCCATATGGTTGGTGGGCTCGTCCAGAATAAGGAAATTGGGGCGGCTCGCCAGCAGCTCCGCCAGAACCAGGCGGGCCTTCTCCCCTCCGGAGAGGGAGGAGATTTTTTTGCCTGCGTCCGCCCCGGAAAACAGATACATGCCCAGAGTCTTCCTGGCGTCCTTCTCCGTCATGGCGGGAAACAGGGCCGTGAAATGCTCCAGCACTGTCTGGTCTGTTTCCAGTCTGGCGGTGTTCTGGTCAAAATAGCCCATGGTAATATTGCTCCCCAGGGAGAAAGTTCCTCCCAGAGGTTTCTGAAGACCGGCGATGGTCCTTAAAAATGTGGTCTTGCCCGCCCCGTTGGGTCCCAAAAGCCCCACCTTCTGCCCGCGGCGCAGGCGGAAGGAAAGCTCCAGCAGGGGTTTATCGTATCCCAGGCGCAGCCGGTCCGCCTCCAGTACCCATTTTCCGCCCCGGATCAGGGGCTCAATGGGGCCGGAAACCATCCGCGGTCCGTCCTCCGCCGGTTTCTCCACCTTTTTCATCCGCTCCAGCTGCTTTTTCTTCGCCCTGGCAAAGGCCGCCTTTCTGGGCTTGTGCTTGAAACGCTCCACCAGTCCCAGCAGCCGCTCTTCCTCCTGTCGCTGCTGTTCATAGGCCTTTTTCTGCAGACGCAGCCGCTTCTCCTTCTCCGCCCGGTAGGCGGTGTAGTTGCCGGGATACCTGGTAAGACGGCCGTCCTCCAGCTCATAGACCGCCTGGGCGGTGCGGTCCAGAAAAAAGCGGTCGTGGGACACCATGACCACGGCATTCTCATAAGTTCTCACCTGCTCCTCCAGCCACTCCACTGCCGCCAGATCCAGATGGTTGGTGGGCTCGTCCAGGAGCAGTATATCCGGCTTTTCCAGCAGCAGGCGGATCAGAGCGATCCTGGTCTGCTGGCCGCCGGAAAACTGGGAGAGCTTCTTTTTCTTGCAGTCCTTGGAAAAGCCCAGGGCGGTGAGAAACCGGTCGTAGGTCTGCTCGTACTCAAACCGCTCCCTGGAAAACCGATCCGCCGCCGGGCAGGCGGAGAGAATCTCCTCCTCCACCGTCCGCTCCGGATCCCGGACCGCCTGCTGGCTCAGCACCCCCACCGTCAGTTTCCGGTCGCAGGTGATTCCATTTCCCCTTCTCCGGTCGTCCCGGTCTAAGTCCAGCTCTCCGGCGATCAGACGCAGAAGGGTGGTCTTTCCCGCTCCGTTGCGCCCCACCAGGGCCAGCTTCTCCGCTCCCCTGATCTCAAAGTCAAAATGCCGCAGGATTGGATTTCCCCCCACGGACAACGTCCCGTCTGCAATCTGATATAACATAAACCGCTTTCCGCCCTTTCTCTTTCTGATTCAACCCACCTACAGGCCCTGAACCCTGCTCTTTAAATATTCTGTCAGTCTCTCCCGCTGGCCGCCGTCCACCGTGATCTTTCCCTTTCGGACGCTCAGCAGGCCTTCCCTCTCCAGTTCCTCCACCACCCGGTGGCAGGTGCGCAGGGAACATCCCAGACGGGCCGCCAGCTGCTCTCTGGTCAGCCTCATCACAAAGTTCTCCCCCTCCGGCACGGCGTACTGAAGGATCTGGGAGGCGCAGCGGGCACCGCAGTCCATGAAAAAATACTGCCGCCCTGCGGCTGCCTGCTCCCCCAGCTGGTTCATCACCAGCCCCAGGCGGTAGAACAGGGCCCCCGCATCCCCGGAGATCCAGTTTAAATAGATGCGGGAGGGCATGGCGATGCACTCGCAGGGCGCCGCCGCCGTGATGGTGGCATAGGAACTCTCCCTGTGGGCAAACAGTTCATAATCCCCCAGAATCTCCACCGGGTACAGCTCCACAAACACATAGGGCAGGCTCTGAACCCGGTCGTCGATGGCGTGGGCCTTTCCCTCCATGAGAAAATACACCGTCTCCGACCGGCTGGCCGACCGGATCACCGTCTCCCCGTAGGAGAACTTTTTAACGTACAGATAGGGCAGCACCGACTCCGGCATACGCCTGAAAAACCTCCGGTAGAATTCCCGGTGCTCCGCCCTTTGATACCGGGACTCAAATTCATGTTTTTTCACGTTTTTCCTCAAAAAATGCCATTTGGCATTTTCTTTCCTTTTTCTCCAGTTTATGATAAAAACATACAAAATGCAAGGAGGTATTTCCATGAGCGCAAAAACGGCAGGCGGACAAACGGGATGGCTTCCCACTCTGAAGCGGTGGCTTCTCATTTTTCTGGTGATGAACCTGGTGGGGGCGGCGGTGGCCCTCTTCCTGGAAAACGGGCTGGGCAGCGATTCCATCGGTCTCCTCTGCGACGGCCTCCACCGGATGACCGGTCTATCCTACGGCAACGCGTCCATGCTCTACAATCTGGCCATTATTGCGGCGGCCGCCGTCTTTGCCAGAGGCAACTTAGGCGCCGGAACCATCGTCTACGCCCTGACCTCCGGCTATTTCATCGATTTTTACTGCTGGCTCATGGATCCCTTCGCCCTGGGGGAAAATCCTTTCCTCCTCCGCTTCCTGGGTTTCGCCGTGGGACAGATCTTCCTGAGCCTGGCCCTGGCCATCTTAATTCAGATGAATCTGGGCATGAACGCCCTGGATGCCCTCCTGACCCGTCTCTCCCAGAGAGTAAAGCTCCCCTACGCCGCCCTGCGGACCGAAGCCGATCTCACCTACGTGGTCATCGGTACCCTCATGGGAGGAGTTTTCGGAATCGGAACCATTCTCTCCGTCCTCCTCACCGGCACCATGATCAGGGCCTTCACCCGATGTCTGTTTGTTCTCAGCAAAAACAGATAGTTTCCCTGCCAATAGATATTCCCGCAGATATCCGCCGCTTCCGCCGGGCCTACAACGCAAAAAGCCGGGCGCCTCCCGTCCCGGGAATCATTCCCCGGGACGGATGACGTCCGGCTTTTCCTGTTTCTCATATGCCATACCAGCCGGCTGGGCTGTTTTTTATTCCGCTGCCTCAGCCGTCTCCGTCTCCTCTACATCCTGGTTGCGGACAGGAGAAACGGTGACCACAATGGTTTCGGGATCGGTCTGAAGATCGATATCCTTGTCAGAAGCAATGGGCAGATCTTTCACACGGATAGAATCTCCCACATGCATATCTCCCACATCAATCTGAACCTTCTCCACCAGAGCTGCGGGAACTGCCTTATAGGCGATCTCCTCCAGCAGAAGCTGAAGCACTCCTGTGGAAACCTTCTCGTGATTGATCAGCTCCACCTCTGCCACGGAATGAACTTTCTCACCGCTTACCAGGGCCTGGAAATCAATCTCGTCGATCTGCTTTTTCATGGGATTGTAATCAATCTCCTTGATCAGCACGTCCATGGACTGCCCGTCCACTTCCAGCATCACCTGGCTGCCTTTTTTATTGGTCTTGATCAGGCGCTCTGCGTCCTGCTTTGCGACCTTAATCGGCATGGATTCTTTCATCTCTCTGCCGAAGACGTTGCCGGTCACATAGCCTTCTCTTCTCAGTTTCTTTGCTTTCACATCCATCGTTCTTTTTTCAGCTTTTAAAGTATTCATTTATCTTTTCCTCCATCAAACTGAATCTCTGGGATGCTTAGCTGCCTTCAAATTTAGTCTGGTTGACAAATAGGTTCGGTTAAGTATCTCTCTTTCCTTGTTACACCTATATTATAGCACCGTTGTCAAGACAATTTTGCACAAATTTCCAAATTATCCCACTGCTTTTTCCGCAATTTTAACCGATCAGACCTTTATCCATATATCCGGCAAGTTCTTTGGCAAAATAGGTCAGGAGGATGCTGCATCCGGCCCGGTAAATGCTCGTCGCCGTCTCACAGATCAGTTTCTCCTCCTCCACATAGCCCAGCTTTGCGCCTGCCTTGATCAGGGCGTACTCCCCGCTGACGCTGTAAGCCGCCACCGGCACGTCCACCGCGTCCGCCGTCTCCCGGATAATATCCAGATAGGAAAGAGCGGGCTTGATCATAATAATGTCCGCCCCCTCGTCCAGGTCGGAGAAAACCTCCTTCATGGCCTCCTTCCGGTTGTGATAGTCCATCTGGTAGGTCTTTCGGTCTCCGAAGGCCGGGGCAGAATCTGCAGCGTCCCGGAACGGGCCGTAAAAGGCGGAAGCGTATTTTGCGGCGTAGGACATGATGGGAACGGTACAGTATCCGTTCTCGTCCAGCTTTCTCCGAATCGCCGCCACCCGTCCGTCCATCATGTCGGAGGGCGCCACCATATCAGCTCCCGCCTGCACCTGGGACAGGGCAATTTTTGCCAGATAGTCCAGGGTCTTGTCGTTGTCCACATAGTCCCCGTCCAGAATTCCGCAGTGGCCATGGGAGGTGTACTCGCACATGCACACGTCGCCGATCATGTAAAGCTCGGGAACCGTTTCCTTCGCCTTGCGGAAGGCTTTCTGCACAATGCCGTCCTCCGCCCAGGCGCCGCTGCCGCAGGCGTCCTTGTGGTCCGGAATGCCGAACAGCATGACGCTGGGCACGCCCGCATCCGCCACTTCCTCCAGGGCCTCCGGAAGCCGGTCCACGCTGTAGCGGTACTGTCCCGGCATGGTGGGAATCTCCTGCTTGATGTTGGTTCCCTCCGTCACAAACATGGGATAAATCAGGGAGGACTTGTCCATCCTGGTCTCCCGCACCATTTTTCTCAAAACAGGGCTTCTCCGAAGCCGTCTCGGTCTGTGAGTCATTTCCATTTTTCTTACCTCTTTTCCCTCGTGTCCCCGGAAACCGCCGCGTCCTTCACCACAGCGGCCGTCATTCCCGGTATGTTATAGGTTTCAGCCACAATATCGGCTTTTCGTCCTCTTTTTTCCAGCGCCCGGGCCGTCACCCCGCCGATGCACACAATGCGGATGTGGTCCAGCCCCCGGCGCTCCTCCTCCGTCAGCCCGTCAAAAAAGGCGTTCACCCCGGAGCCGCTGGCAAAGGTGAGATACTGGGACTGGCCCAGGATCTCCGCCAGGCGTTCCCGCTCTCTCCACTCTGCCGTCACCTCGTAGAGCACAATGTCGTCGTAGGGAATTCCCTCCGCTTCCAGGGCCTCATTGAGGGCATGGGAGCCGTCCCGGGAGCGGGGAATCAGGATCCGGTCCCCGCCGTCCGCCAGCTCTGTCAGCCCCTGGGCCAGGTCCTCCACCTGGTAGCGGTCCGGCACATAGTCCGCCAAAAATCCCCAGCGGCGAAGCTCCTGGGCCGTTCCCCGTCCCACTGCCGCCAGCTTCAGATGTCCCAGGCTGCGGAAATCCTTTCCAGCGGCCAGAAGGCCCTCCAAAAACAGCCGCACTCCGTTGGCGCTGGTAAATACCGCCCAGGAATAGGAGCTGAGATTTCCGTAGGCCCGGCGCATCTCCGGGCCGCCGCTGTAGGATTTTAAGCCCAGACGGCACACATTCTCCGCCTTTGCCCCCAGGGCCGTCAGGGAGCGGATCAGGCGGTCGGAGAAGGACTCTGTCCCGGTGACACACACCTGGATCCCGTCCAGAGGCCGCCGGAGAGTGGAACTCATATCCAGCGCCGCCGTCTCTCCCACCACAATGATGGCGGGTGTTTTTATTCCGGCCTCCGCCGCCTTCTCCTCAATGTCCGCCAGGGTTCCTCTCACCAGCCGCTCCTCCGGCAGGGTGCCGTTTTCAATGACGGCAGCCGGCAGATCTGCCGGTTTTCCCGCCTCCAGCAGTCCCTCCACGATGGGGTGGAGGTTGCCCAGCCCCATGAGAAAGACCAGCGTTCCGGAAAGTCTGGCAAAGGCGGGGAAATCCGGCGGCAGGGTCTCCCCCTCCGCCAGGGTATGCCCGGTCATCACGTGGAAACTGCGACTCATGGCCCGGTGGGTCACCGGGATTCCCACGCTCTCCGGAACGGCCACCGCGGAGGTCACTCCAGGAACCGTCTCATAGGGAATTTCCGCCGCCTGGAGAGCCTGAATCTCCTCTCCTCCCCGGCCGAACACAAAGGGGTCCCCTCCCTTCAGGCGAACCACTTTTTTCCCCTCATTTCCCAGCCTGACCAGCAGCTCGTTGATCTCCTCCTGCTTCATGGAGTGGCGGCCGGCCCGCTTGCCCACGTAGATCCGCTCCGCAGTTTCCGGAGCCAGAGCCAGCAGGCGGTCCGAGGAGAGGGAATCGTACACTACCGCGTCACAGTCATTGAGGCGCATCATACCCTTTGCCGTGATCAGTTCCGGGTCTCCCGGCCCTGCTCCCACTAAAAAGACAGCGCCCTTCTTCATCGTCTCCATCTAACCTCTCCTTTCCGTCTCTCCCGGCAGTTCCGATTCCGCCTGTTCCCGGCCTGTTTCTCCGGACAGCTCTGCCGCAGCCTGCTCCGCCAGCTCTCCTGCCTGGCTTACCGGCCCCTTCCGGCGGGTCCGGCGGATAATGCCTCCCCTCCCGCAGATGCCGGACAGCTCGATCTCCTCCCCGGCGATGCGGCTGTAGACCCCGATGGGCTCGTGGCAGCCGGCGTTCAGCAGACGGAGGACCTTACGCTCCGTCTCCAGACAGATCCTGGTTTTCGGATCCTCCATCTGTCTGCAGATCTCTCTCATTTCCCTGTCGTCTTCCCTGCCCTCCGCGGCCAGGATTCCCTGGCCTCCGGCGGGAATAAAGGTTTCGCAGTCCAGATACTGGCAGCAGAAGGTCCTTCCGTCCCCCTGAAAGCTGCAGAAGCTGCCGTCCTCCTGTAAGAAGCCCAGACGCTTTAACCCGGCGGCCGCCAGAATGATTCCATCGTATCCGCCTTCCGCCAGCTTTCTCAAGCGGGTGTTCACGTTGCCCCGGAGCATTTCACAGCAGATCTCCGCCCCCGGCCAGAGCTTCGGTCCCAGCTCCTGAATCTGCACCACCCTTCTGGGGCTGGACGTGCCGATCACAATCCTGGATTTTCCGGAGAGAACCGTGTCCGGCCTGGTCACCAGCACATCTCTGGGATCCTCCCGCGGGGGCACCGCCAGAATGGCCATGCCTTCCCCCAGCTCCATGGGCATATCCTTTGCGCTGTGAACCGCCAGATCGATGGATCCGTCCGCCAGTCCCTGCTCGAATTCCGACACAAAGACTCCCTTTCCGCCAAATTCCAACAGGGGCTTATCCAAAATCCGGTCTCCCATGGTCTGTCTGGTCACCAGCTCCGTCTGAACCTGGGGACAGGCCGCCTCAATGGCTTCGGCCACCAGCCTGGTCTGAATCACCGCCAGATCACTTTTTCTGGTGCCGATGCGCACCGTCCGCTTTTCCCGCTTATCTGTCATGGCCTCTCTCCTCCTGACTTTCCGACTTTTCTTCCGGTTTGGGGGTGTATTTCCGATCAATGACCGCCTGGGCCTCCTCCCGGCTTAAAGAACAGCCGCCGGCCATTCCTGCCCGCACCATCTCCCGGAATATTTCCGTCCGCACGGCGATCTCCGGCACCTGTTCTTTCACCATCTCCCGGTAACTTCCCAGCTGCGCCGCCAGATTCCCGAAGCCCTCCGGGATAATCTCCCGAAGCCCTGCCTTCAGATACTGGGCGATGGTGGGACTGCTCCCTCCTGTGGAGATTCCCACCGTGATGTCCCCGTCTTTGACCAGAGCCGGGAAGATAAAGCTGCACTCTTCCTGAACGTCCACCACATTCACCGGGATCTTCTGCTCCCGGCAGAGAAGGGAAATCTTCCGGTTCAGCGCCTCATCCTCCGTGGCAGCCACCACGAAATCTGCCCCCTCCAGGTCCTCTTCCCGAAATTCACGAAGGAGACATGTCAGCCGCCCGGCGCCGTCCCGGATCTTTTCACCGTTTTTCTCCGACGCCAGCTCCCGGATCTTCTCTGAGATCTCCGGGGCTACCACCCGGATCCGGGGGCCGTAGTCCATCAGCACCCTCACCTTCCGGTACGCCACGGTGCCGCCCCCCACGATCAGGCAGTTCTGGTTTTCAATATCTACAAAAAATGGAAAATATGCCACGGTCTACTCCTCTCTCAGCCACTGCTCCAGCCCGTCCAGGGTGCGCAGGATCACCTTCAGGTCATCGCTGCTCACATGGTCCCGGATCTGAAACAGCACCGTCTCCAGTTTCTTTCCCTCGAAGGCCTGGCGCAGCTCGCCCATCCGGCGGATATAGGGATGGAACATCATCTCCCGGATGGCCGCGTCCAGATCCTCCTCCATCAGCGCCCGGGCCCGGTCCAGCTCTTTCATCTTGATCTCCGTATTGTTCTTTGACAGAGTCTCAAAATAATCGATGTCATAGAGGGTCAGACCCTCAAACTTCCGGATCTCCGGATCCATGTCAATGGGCACCGCCACGTCCATAAACAGCCGCTTCCGGCTGTCTGTCAGCACTCCGGCCAGCTCCTGTCCCGTCACCGTATAGTGAGGTCCGGAGGTGGCGCTGACCACAATGTCCATGTCGTTCATGTACTGATACCGGTCCTTATACTCCACCAGCTTCACCCGGTCGCTTTTCACTTCCATGACAAAATCCGGCTTGTGACTGCGGTAGGTTCCCGTCACCCGGATCCCCGGTTTGCTGAGAATATTTTTGGTGATGGTGCTTCCCATCTTGCCGCTCATGCCGATCACCATCACCTGCTTGACCCCGTCCTTCTCAAAGTGAAAGACTTCGTTGGCCACCAGGGTGGCGATGGAGAGAGGGGTTCTGGAAAGATTGGTGTCCGTCTTGATCCTCTTGGCTGCCGCCAGAGCCCGCTGAAACAGTACGTTCAGCTCATAGTCGGCTCCGTTCTGCTCCAGAGACAGCTGGTAGGCGTCCCGGACCTGCCCCAGAATCTCATCCTCTCCCAGCACCATGGAATCAAAGCCGCAGCACACCTTGAACAGGTGGGCGATGGCCCGGTCCCCGCTGTACAGGTTCAGATACTTCAGCAGCTCCTGAAGAGACAGATCCTTAAAGTCCGCCACCTCCCGCTGAAGCTCTCCGATGGCCTTTCTCGTTCCGGTGATATAGATTTCGCTGCGGTTGCAGGTGCAGAGCACCACGCACCCGGAGATCTCCGGATTCTCTTTCAGTTTCCGGATGAATCCAATCTTTTCCTCATTGTTCAGGGCAAATTTCTCCCGGATATTCACAGGTGCCTTTTTATGGCTGACGCTGATACAGTACATACTTCCATTCCCTTCTGTAGGTTTTCACAACAGGCTTATCGCGCACAAAAAGAAGGGAAAAAAGCTTCCCTTCTTTTTGCTTGTATCCTCTGACGCGAAATCAGTGACTGATTCCGGACAATTACTTCGTCTTCGGCGCGAAAGAATATCCTCTCTCGTCGCTGGGGCCGGCGAATTTATGCTGGGACAGCGGCATAACGTGCATATTTCCTCTCTGCTCGTTCTCTGCCCAGTAGATGTCGTCTGCCATCTTGGCTTCCGGATTGAATTCCACACCGTCGAAGATGTGCTTTACAAATGCCTTGTAGCCCACACGGTCGATCAGATGGCCGCCGTGGAGATACTCCGGCTTGTAATCCAGAGCCCATGCGGAGAATTTCTGCCAGTTGGCAAACATTCCCAGAACCACGTCCTCGGTTACCCAGTTTAAGAACAGCTTTCCGGCACGGGGATTCTGCTTTCCGGTACGTCCGCCCAGAGTCACGCGGTATAACTGCTTGCCTCTGCTCCATGCGCCGGTGGGGCAGATCAGAGAACATTCGCCGCAGCCTACGCAGCAGCAGGTATCCTTGTCGATCTTTCCGTTGGCATTCAGGCTCAGAACGCCGGTTGCGTGATGCTCGCAGGCCTCAACACAGGAGCCGCAGCCGATGCAGCGGTCGATGTCATACACCTGCTTGTGCACGCCCATAACACCGAAATCGTTGAAGTTGGCCTTTACACAGTCATTGGGGCAGCCTGCCACAGCCACTTTGATGTGGTAGTGGGACGGGAAGACCAGGCGCTCGATCTTGCGGGCCAGCTTCGCCGTATTTACGTTGCCCTTGATGCAGTGGGAGTTTCCGATGCAGGCCATGACGTTTCTGGCACCGATGGTGGGATATCCGGCGTCATTGACATCCATGTCCACATCACACATGTTTACTTCCACTTCTTTGATATAGTCCTTGATGAACTTGTTTACTTCATCAATGTACTCGTATTTGATTCCCGGAGCATTCAGGGTCTGTCTGGTTCCGATGTGGAAGGTTCCGTTGCCCCATCTCTGGCAGATTTCCTGAATGATGCTTAAATATTTTGCGTCGATTAAGTTGCCGGGCACACGCAGCTGCAGCATGAACTCGCCTGCGACTTTAGACTGTCTGAAACAGTTTACCCGTACCTTTTTAATGTCAATATCGTGATTCATACTTCCATCCCCTTTCCTTAGTCAACCAGATATTTGGCCTGGGTATAATTGAATACCGGACCATCCAGGCATACATAAACCTCGTCGATGCGGCAGTGTCCGCACTTTCCAACTGCGCAGGACATCTTGCGCTCGAAGGATACCCAGATGTTCTCATCCTTTACGCCGCACTTCTCAGCCTCGATGGCGGTGAACTTCATCATTGGCGGCGGTCCTACGATTACCACTTCATAGTCCTCTCCGAACTCGCTGAAGGGAACCTTGGATACGAACTCGGTCACAAATCCGGTGTTCCAGCCTTCCTTATGGTCTCTGTCAAGGGTATAAATGGTCGTAAATTTCTCTTTCCACTTCTCCAGATCGTTCTTGAAGATGATGCCTTCCTCATTCTTGAATCCGCAGATCAGATGTACGCTCTTCACATAGTCGGGATTGTCATAGAACATGTTCAGCATGCTCTTTACGGGAGCCAGTCCCGTACCGCCGGTGATCACCACCATGTGCTTGCCCTGGAATTTCTCCACCGGCCAGCCATGTCCGTAAGCGCCTCTTAAGAACAGAGTATCGCCCGGCTTCTTCTGGAAGATCACGTCCGTCACCTTTCCTACGGAACGGATGGTGAAATCCATCCAGCCATCGCCAAAACTGCTGACAGAGATCGGAGCCTCTCCAACCTTCGGGATGGAAAGCTGTAAGAACTGTCCGTGGGATGGCTTAATATCAGTTGCTACTTTGAATGTCCATTCATGTAAGCTCTCTTTTTTCACGTCAAGAATCTTGCATGCGACAGGTTTTACAATATTATTCATCTCTTCGTCCACCTCTCCCTATTTATTCTCTTCTGCTACGATCTCGTCGATTGCCTTGGACATCTTCTCTACGGTCGCCGCAATGGAGATGTACTCCGGACATCTGTCAATACATCTGCCGCAGCCTACGCACATATGATAGTCCTTGAAACGGGCCTTGTAGTCGTGGAATTTGTGCAGAACTTTATAGCGCATTCTCTCAGCAGCCGTCTTGCGGAAGCTCATGCCGCCGGCCATATCGGAGAATCCTTTCACCTGGCAGGATGCGGAAGTTCTCTTTCTCTCACCTACGCTGCCGTTCTCATTGTAAATGATGTCGGTGGTGGTGAAGCAGGTACAGGTGCTGCAGGCGATGGTGCAGGCGCCGCAGGAGATGCAGCGGCTGTTGTACTCATTCCACATGGGATGGGATTTTAACTTTAACAGCACGTCCTTGTTGGGGATCTCCGGAACAGTCACAGTCAGTTCATTCTTCTCCACGTACTCCGGCTTGAAGTCTGTGGTGGGCTCGCCCTCAAAATAAGGAGCGAAATCAGCGTCCTTCACATCCAGAGTCAGCTCGCCGTCGCCGAAACGAACTGCCATGGAATAGTCCTCCGTCTTGTTGGTTCCCATGCTTACGCAGAAGCAGGTATCCCAGCCGGTGGTGCACTCCATCATGACGATTTTTACCTTCTCGTTCATGCGCTTGTAGTACATATCTGTGAAGTTGCCGTTGGAGAGATAGATCTTCTCCTGATGATGCTGTGCGTGGATGTCGCACGGTCTCATGAAGATCAGCAGTTTCTTGCTGGTGGCTTTGCTCTCGATGAACTCGTCCTCTGTAAAGTAGAACAGAGATTCCGTAATCGGCGTGAGAACCTCTTTTGCCGGGAAATCGGATTTCTCCTTATACTCGATCTCCTCTACGGTGTTCACCTTGTCGTATTTGATCATGTCGGTGTCGGAATATCTTCCTTTGCCCACAAATCTCTTTGGTGCCCAGATTTCGTATTCATCCTGGAGCTTTGCAAAGATCTTGTTCGCTTCTTCAAAGCTTACTTTGTAACCCATTGAGTGAATCCTCCTTTTTCTTCTAACTCCCTTAATTTTTTCACCGACGCAAGCTGCCGATTAAAAAGTAACTTCTACTCCCGTATCGTACTTCTTGTCGTCAATGGTAACGGTAACCTTGTAGGTTCCCTCGATGCCTTCTCCGCTTACCGGGAACTCCACAGCGCGCTCGTCATGTTCCAGGAATGTGCCCACGCACATGGCCAGGAACGGACGCTTTGTGGTGGGGACAAAATAGTGGCGCACCGGAGCGCCGCCAACGCCTTCCAGGTTCAGCATCACCAGCGTACCCTTCTCAAAGCTGGCCTTGAATACCAGGCGGTCCGCCTCCTTGGCAAACTTGGCCTTGTACTCGTCGGGGATCATGCCGGCAGGCTCCGCAGGGGCCTCCGTCAGGAACTCTTCCGTCACGCCGATGCTGCCCAGAATTTCTCCCTCTCCGAAGGTGACAACATCCCCCTCGTCGTAGAGATGAAGCTTCTCCGCCCGGTAATAGTTGGCCGGCAGGTGCATCTCGTACATCACCTGGTCATCCTTCAGCTCAACGGTGATGGAATTCAGGTGAACGGTTCCCTCGTCGATCTCCTTGGTCATGCCCGCAGCCGGCACATTTAAGTGACGGCCCTGGTCATCGGTGGCGATGCCGCCGGAGTGAACCATGTAATGGCCTCTCTCATAGTACTCGCAGTTGCAGATGTAGGGGGAGAAGAACTCGGCCCCTCTCTCCTTGCCGTACTGCCATACCTGCTCGATGGTCATGTCGTCCGTATTAATGCGGTAGATCACGCCTCTGGAGAAGTTGTCATTGGCATCCAGATAGTTCTCCTTGATCTTGGAGCGCCAATGGCCGTTGTCAAAGCACATGACATCGCCGTTGGGCAGAATCATACAGGCGTGCTGCTCATACTGCCAGTCGAATTCTCCGTCTCCCACGGGCTTGAAGAAATACTTCTGCATATCTTCCGGCCAGCCGGTGGGATCTCCCAGAATCCAGTTGAGCTTTCCGGTCTCAAAATCACGGTTAATGATAATGTCCTGATGACGTCCGGAGAAGGTCAGAGAGTTGGTCTTCTTGTCGTACCATACGGCATTGTTGTGGAACCAGTCGTGGGCGTCCTGACTTCCGGATCCTCCCACAGGATATACGGGCAGTACATCCTGGTGATCCCACTCCTTCAGAATCTTTCCCGTCTTCCGGTCCACCAGCACACAGGCATCCTCTACAGTACCACGGGGAAGGTACTGAGTCAAGATTAAAATATCTCC